>VFQN01000324.1_pt1 | contig 94469 bp, 82 predicted proteins | sample 3512371 | NCBI WGS metagenome assembly VFQN01 (sample SAMN10412370, study PRJNA504923) | tailings metagenome | isolation source: Replicate 2 from Balatoc abandoned mine | place: Philippines: Itogon, Benguet | collected 2017-08-28 | reverse complement strand
GCATCGCCCACTGGCACCCGGCCTTGGCCAGGTAGAAGATCGTGTTGACCACTAGAGACGGCGAGTCATCGGATCGCGGCGTCGGGCCAAAAGAGGTGATGGCAGGCATTACCAGGTGAAGGAATGCCATGAGGCGGGTGCGACATTCCAACGTGGCAAGCGGCCCGCATGAGCCGGTTGGTCGCTGGTGTGGGTGGCGCGGGCGGCCGACTGACCGCCCCACGAGCCGCGACCGAAAGGGAGCGGCCGGCGAACATAACAGACCGCGATCGGCGAAGGTGGGTTCCGCAGCCGCTCCCTTTCGGTCGCGGCTCGTGGAATGGTCGTCACGCTCCTTTCGCGCCTGGAGCAACGATCCGCCGGCCGGACAAATCCTAGCCTAATCGACTTCTACCACCGTTCCGCCCGAATCGTTGCCCGTACCGGCACTTGCGGTCGGGCGCGGGCGGCGATATCAGATCTCCGTTTCGCCATTCCGAAGCCGCCGCGCGACGCGCCGCGGCGGTTTCCGACGATACCGGGTGGGCGCCGTCGCCCGGAGGTTCGCGGATGACACCGACCCGGGCGTGCCTCGCCCGCCTCGCCGCCCCGCCCGATGCCGACCTGCTCGCGCGGTTCGTCGCGGGACGCGACGACGCCGCGTTCGCCGAACTGGTGCGCCGCCACGGCCCCGCCGTTCTCGCGGTGTGTCGGCGGCTGACCGGGCACGCCCACGACGCCGAGGACGCCTTCCAGGCCGTCTTCCTCGTGCTCGCGCGGAAGGCCGGGGGCGTCCGCCGCGGCGAGCCGGTGGCCGGGTGGCTGTACGGCGTCGCCGTGCGTGCCGCGCAGAACGCGGCGGCGCGGGCCTGGCGACGGCGCGAGCGCGAGGTGACGGGGGGCGTGCCCGACGTGCCCGACCGAACCGCGGAGCGGTTCGACCCGGACGCGGCGCGAGCCGTCATCGAGGAGGTTGGGCGGCTGCCTGACTTCCTCCGCGCGGCGGTGGTGCTGTGCGAACTCGAAGGCCGCTCGCGGGCCGAGGCGGCGCGGGAACTCGGCATCGCCGAGGGGACGCTCAGCAGCCGACTCGCTGCGGCGCGGAAGCGGCTAGCGACGGGCCTGCGTGCCCGCGGGTTCGGTCCGATGGCGCTGGCGGCTCTCGCCGGCGTCGCGGTGCCCCCGGAACTGGCCACGAGCGCGGTAGTTCTTGTCACCGGTGAAGCGCAATCGACAGCTGTCGCGGCTCTGGCCCACGGGGTACTTCGCGCCATGCTTCTCCGCAAACTCCTCCCGGTCGTGCTGGTGGTTGCCGCGATTGCCGTGATTGCCACTGGCTTGTCCGCTGCGTTACGGCCGGCCCCCGCCGCCCCGCCGCCGAAGGCCGATCCGCCACCGGCCGCGTCTCGCATCGTCGCCGTCGTAAACGGTCGGCTCGTTCGGCTGGACCCAGACGGCAAGAACTCGATTCCAATCGCCCCCGCCGACAAGATTGTCGGCCACGACGCGCGCCCCCGGCTGTCGCCGGACGGGACACGGGTGGCGTACTGCGTCCGTCCGCCCGGCGCCCGGGCCAACGACCCGGATGACCCGTCCAACCTGCGCCTCTACGTCTGCCGCACCGACGGGACCGGACCGCGGGTCGACTTGGGACGAGCCGCCGAAGGGCACGCCTGGGCGGCAGACGGGGCAGCGCTCGCCGTCTCCACGCTCACCCCGCCCGCCGCGGATCGGCCGGGGTTCAGTTTCGAGCACGCCGTCGTCACCCTCGCCGACAAGGCCGCCACCCCGCTCCGCCTGCCGCGCGACCAGCTCGTGACCGACTGGGCACGCGACGGCAAGCTCATCCTCACGCAGTCGGTGGTGTCGGCGGCGCTGGCGCCGGACGAGTTCCTGCGGCTGGCGCTGTGGCCCCCGGACGGCACGAAGCGGGCAGCGGCGACCCCGCCGGGCGAGATGCTGATCCACGGTCGGCTCGCGCCCGACGGCCGGCGGGTGCTGTGCCTGAAAGTGGACCCACTGGCGAAGCGGTTCGGGTTCGAGCCGTACCGGCTGGTGGTGGCGGACGTAGCGACCGGCCGCGTGACCAGGGTGATGGGCGTGCCGGAGGACGCGGGCATCCACGGCTACTGCTGGTCGCCGGACGGACGGCGGGTCGCCTACGCCCGGACGCGGCGGGCGCGGGGCGGCGGGTCGGAGTCGGCACTCGTGGCGTGCGACCCGGACGGGGCGAACCCGCGGACGCTCGTCACTGGCACGAGTCCGACCGCGGGGGCGGTCACGGTCGCCGGCGTGGACTGGCGGTGACCCGCAGCGGGTGCGATGCTGAACCGGCCGGACTCTCGGCCGGTTTTTTCGTTTTTCCCGCGACGCGCCAGGCCGCCCCCGGGAGTAACAGCCCGCCACGGAGGACCGGATGCCCGTCACCCGCCCGGCGGCCCTCGCGGCCCGCCTGTCGCGGCCGCCCGACGCGACCGACGCCGACCTGCTCGCCCGGTACGCGCGCGACCGGGACGGGGCGGCGTTCGCGGAGCTGGTGCGCCGCCACGGGTCGATGGTCCTGGCCGTGTGCCGCCGGGTCACCGCCCACACCCATGACGCCGACGACGCCTTCCAGGCGGCGTTCCTGGTCCTCGCCCGCAAGGCCGACCGGCTCGGCCCGCGCGACCGGGTGGCGGCGTGGCTGTACGGCGCCGCCCTGCGGGCGGCGCGGAAGGCGGTACGGATGCGCCGGAGAGAGGTGACGGGGATCGTGCCCGATGTACCCGACCGAACCGCAGAGCCATTCGACCCGGACGCGGCGCGGGCTGTGATCGAGGAGGTCGAGCGGCTCCCCGACTTCCTCCGCGCCGCGGTGGTGCTGTGCGAGCTCGAAGGCCGGTCGCGCGCCCAGGCGGCGCGGGAGCTGGGGATCGCCGAGGGGACGCTCAGCAGCCGACTCGCCGCGGCGCGCAAGCGCCTGGCGGCGCAGCTGGCAGCGCGCGGGTTCGGTCCGGGGGCACTGGCGGCGCTCGTCGGTGTCGTGGTCCCGCGCGACCTGTTGGCCGCGGCCGCCGCGCTGGCGCCCGGCACCGCGGTCGTCACCCTTGCCAATGGAGCCCGTCACGCCATGACCGTTCACCACCTCCGATCCGTCCCGCTCGTTCTCGGTGCGGTCGGGGCCGCGGTCCTGGTCGCCGGAGTTCTCGCCGGCCAGCCCCCCGCGCCACCGCCGCCCCCAACCGCGCCGATCGCCGGTCTGCCTGCTGCGGCCGGGGCGGGTCGCATCTACGTCTGGCGGCGCGGCGAGTTGATCGGCCTCGACCCGGACGGGCGGAACGAGGCGCTGGCGCTGGCGGGGCAGACCGGAATCTCTCCGTATGCGTTCGCGGTGTCGCCCGGCGGGAAGCGGGCGGCGTTCATCCAGTCGTACGACCGCACGGGTCGGCTTTTCGTCCGGGAACTCGGGCCGGACGTGCCCGCGACGACACTCCAGGAGGCCGAGGACACCCAGACCACGTTCGCCTGGTCGGGGGACGGCACCGAGTTGGCCGTCTGCCAGGCGACGATCGACGGGCCGCGGCGGAAGGCGACCGCCGAAGTCGTCACCGTGGCGACGAAGGCACGCACCCCGGTCGCCCTCCCCGAGGACTACATCCTCATCGACTGGTCGCGCGACGGGCGCTCGTTCCTCACCGTCCACGCCTCCCCTCCCGACGAGAAGGCTCCGCTGCCGGCCGACGAGCCGCAGGGGAAGGTTCTCCGCCGGCTCGCTAAAAACATCGTCGAGATCGACCGCGGGTCGAGGTCGGGGGTGATACCGGGGCAGACGTACACCGTGCTCCCGGCCGATTACCCGAAGGCCGGCCGCGTGTCGCGCATGCGCGAGTTCCGCGTGCCGGACGGGCGCGGCGTCATGCGGGCGAAGGTCGAGTTCGTGCCGAAGGCGACGATCGAGGTCACCGAGGTACTCGGGCCGGCGCTGTCGCGGGCGCGGGTCACCGTCGAGTTCGACCCGATCAGTGACGCGACCGCGGCCGGCGACCTGCTGTACACGAGGCCCAGCGGCCCGACGCCGGAGCTGTGGCTGATGAACCGCGACGGCACCCCGGGCCGGTGCCTGGCCGGCGAGAAGCACTCGCCCGACTACGGCCGGTTCTCCCCGGACGGCCGGGCCGTGCTGGCGTGGGCCCGGGGTGCGGAGCCGGGCGGGGAGCGGACGCTGGTGGTGATCCGGCTCGCCACCGGGGAGGTGACGCCGGTCGCGGGGACCAACCGGACCGTGCTCCGGTTCTGTTGGTCGCCCGACGGGCGGCGGATCGCGTACACCTGGGTCGGGCGACCGTCCCCCGATTCGGCCGCCGAGGCCGATGACTGCCTGACAGTGTGCGACCCGGACGGCGGAAACGCGCGGACGATTCTTTCGGCCCGGAGGCGGGTCGGGGCGAACGTGGCACTCGGGTCGGTGGACTGGCAGTAACCCGCTGCGGGTGCGATGCTGAACCGGCCGGGGCATCCCCGGCCGGTTTTTTTCGTTTTTCCCGCGACGCGCCCGGTGTGTCGGCGGGGGAACGGGTGGAGGGCCGGATGCCGACCGCCGACCCGGCGACCCTTGCCGCCCGCCTCGCCCGGCTGGCCGACGACGTCACCGACGCCGACCTGCTCGCCCGGTACTCGCGCGAGCGGGACGGGGCGGCGTTCACCGAACTGGTCCGCCGCCACGGCCCGGCCGTCCTCGCCGCCTGCCGCCGGCTCACCCAGCACGCCCACGACGCCGACGATGCCTTCCAGGCCACGTTCCTGGTGCTCGCCCGCAAGGCCCACCGCCTCCGCCCCGAACCGCCCCTCGGAGGGTGGCTGTACGCCGTCGCCGTCCGGGCGGCGCGCAAGGCGAAGGAGCGGTCGTACCACCGCCGCGAGGTGAGCGGGGCCGTCCCCGACGTACCCGAGCGACCGACGGAGCCGGTCGACCCGGACGCGGCGCGGGCGGTGATCGAAGAGGTCGAGCGGCTGTCGCCGTGGTATCGAGCCGCGGTGGTGCTGTGCGAACTCGAAGGCCGGTCGCGGGCCGCGGCGGCGCGGGAGCTCGGGGTCGCCGAGGGCACCCTCAGCAGCCGACTCGCCGCGGCCCGGAAGCAGCTCGCCGCGCGCCTCACGGCCCGCGGGTTCGGCCCGGTACTCGTCCTGCTCGCCGGCGTCGCGGTGCCGCCCGACCTGATGGCACGGGCCGCAGCGCTCGCCTCCGGCGAAGCGCAACCGGCCGCGGTCGCGGCCCTGGCCCACGAGGTTCTGCGCACCATGCTCTTTCGCAAGCTCTTACCGATCGCCCTGGTGGTCGCGGTGATCGCGTGCGCGGTCACCGCCGCCGGCCTCGCCGCCCCACAACCGTTGCCGGTCGCCACGCCGGCCGCGGGTCTCGCCCCAGCGGCGCCCGTGCCCGCCCCGCCCGCGCCGGTCGGCCCGAACCGGCTCTTCTTCCACCGGGCCGGGGAGCTCAAGTCACTCGGCCCGGACGGCCGGGACGAGCGGACCGCCCTCACGCCGCGGGTCGCCATCCCCAACCCAAACGGCCCGCCGGGACGAGAAATCTTCTCGCCGCGGTGTTGCGCGGTGTCGCCGGACGGCAAACGGCTCGCCGGCATTGCAATGCAGCCCGCCATCAACGTCTTGTCGAGCCGGTACCGGCAGCTCCTGGTCGTCCGCGGGCTGGGGCCGGACGGGTGGCGGGACGACCTGACAATCGACGACCTGGGGGCGCGCGGCGGCTTCTTCGGAGGAGACGCCCTAGTGTGGTCCGGGGACGGTACCCGACTGGCGGTGAGCCTGGGCGGCAACACCCCCCGCCGCCACGACGCCAAGGCGCCGGCTACCATGTTCGCATTCGACCTGGCGACGAAGGCCCGGACGCCGCTCGGGCTACCGGACGACGCTACCCTGACCGACTGGTCGCGCGACGGCCGGCGCGCCCTGACCACGCCGTCCGGGCTGTGGGAACTGTCGCCCGACGGCCGCCGACCCCTCCGGCCCGCGGCCGACTGGTACTGGCAGGAGTTCCAGAACGGCGTGTTCTCGCCGGACGGCAAGCGGATGCTGGCGACCGGCATGCACGGCACCTACGAGGTGCGGCCGGAGGAGAAGGCCGAGCGCGAGCGGCTGGGCCTCTCGCCGACCCGCCCGCCGATCGAGCTGTTCGTGACGGACCTCGACACCGGGAAAGCCACCCCCGTGAAAGACATGCCGCCGAACGCCGCCGTGGAGAGCTTCTGCTGGTCGCCGGACGGCCGGCGGATCGCCTACGTGTGGCGGGTGTGGACGCCGCGTTGGCCCGTCGAGGTCGACGGCGAACTCTACCACCTGACCGTCTGCGACGCGGACGGGTCGAACGCCCGGACCGTTCTGTCCACCGCCGACCAGCTCGGGAACGTGAACTGGCGGTAACGGCGGCCGAATGCGACGATGTGACGGCCGGGGTGCCCCCCCGGCGAGCGTCATTTTTTCGACCGACGCGCCGGGCCGGGCGGGGGCGTTAACCGGGCGGAGGCAACGGATGGCACCCGCACCCCTCGCCGCACTGGCCCGGCGGCTCGCCCCGCCGGCCGACGCCGATCTGCTCGCGCGGTACTCGCGCGAGCGGGACGACGACGCGTTCGCCGAACTGGTGCGCCGCCACGGCCCGGCGGTCCTTGCTGTTTGTCGGCGGCTGACCGGCCACGCCCACGACGCCGAGGACGCCTTCCAGGCCGTCTTCCTCGTCCTCGCCCGCAAGGCCGACCGGCTCGGCCCGGGCGTGCCGCTCGGGGCGTGGCTGTTCGGCGCGGCGGTCCGCACCGCCCGCAAGGCCGCCGCCCGGGCGTGGCGGCGCGGCACCCGCGAGACACTGACTGCCGACGTGCCCGACGTACCGGACCGACCGACGGAACCGTTCGACGCGGATGCTGCGCGGGCGGTGCTGGAGGAGGTCGGGCGGCTGTCGGCGGCGTACCGGGCGGCGGTGCTGCTGTGCGAACTGGAAGGCCGATCGCGGGCCGCGGCGGCGCGGGAACTCGGCATCGCCGAGGGGACGCTCAGCAGCCGACTCGCGGCGGCGCGGAAGCACCTCGCCCGCCGCCTGACCGCCCGCGGGTTCGGCCCGGCGGCGCTCGCGGCGCTGGCGCCGGTCGTCGTCCCGCGCCGACTCACAGCGGCGGCCCTCCTCGCCTCCACCGACCGGGTTCCCCCGGCGGTCCGCACCCTGGCCTGTGGAGCGCTACCGATCATGACTGCGTCCCGCCTCTCGATCGCCCCCGTTCTCGCCGCGCTGGCCGCGGCCGCCGCGCTCGCCGCCCCGCAACCGAAGCCGCCGCTCCCCCCTGCCCCCGCTCCGCGGGCCGTGGCGCAGCCGGTGGCGGGGCCGAACAAGCTGTTCTTCTGCCAGGGCGACCACTTCTACCTGTGCGACCCGGACGGCCGCAACAGCCGGGTCGTGACGCACCCGGACTGCCGCGACCCGCACCCGGACTCGTGTGCGCTCTCCCCGGACGGGAAGACGGTGGCCTACGTGCTGAACGACAACCGCAACCGCCGCGAGTTCAAGCTGCTCGTGTTCGCAGCCGACGGCACCGGCCCGGCGACCGACCTCGGCAACGGGCGGGTGATCCTCGACTTCCTCTGGGCCGGCGACGGCACCCGCCTGGCGGTGACGACCGCGAACCCGAAGGCCGAGACGGAGGCGGATGCCGACATCCGCCACGAGACCGTGGACGTGGCGACCGGCCGCCGCACGCGGCTGCCGATCCCAGCCGGGCACCACCTCACCGACTGGTCGCGCGACGGGGAGCGGTTCCTCACGGCCCAGTTCACCTCCGGGCCGGACGGCCCCGAGGCGGTCCGCACCTGGATTCTCGACCGGCACGGGAAGACGGTGCGCGAGGTCGTCGCGCCGGCGAAGATGGAGGCCGGCGGCGGGCAGTTCTCGCCCGACGGCCGGCGCGTGCTCTACGACGTCCACCGGCCGGGCGCGGCCGGCCTCCCCAACACGCTGATGGTGCTCGACCTGGCCACCGGCACCTCGACGCCGGTGGAAGGCATCCGGCCCGGCGGGCACCTGGCCGGCTGCTGCTGGTCGCCGGACGGCCGGCGGATCGCGTACACCTGGCAGTCGAACCGGGTCGAGCCGAAGCCGGGCCACCTGGACCCGAACCAGAAGATCGAGCTGCGGGCGGTCGTGTGCGACCCGGACGGGCGGAACGCGACGGAGATCGCCTCCAACCGGTCCACCGCGGGGAACTGGTCGTTCGGGGCGATCAACTGGCGGTAGTGGAGCCCGCGTGCGATGCTAAACCGGCCGGGGCCGACCCGGCCGGTTTCTTCGTTTTTCCCGCGACGCGCCCGGTGCGTCGGCGGGGGAACGGGTGGAGGGCCGGATGCCGACCGCCGACCCGGCGACCCTCGCCGCCCGCCTCGCCCGGCTGGCCGGCAACACCACCGACGCCGACCTACTCGCCCGCTTCGCCGCGGCGCGCGACGGGGACGCATTCGCCGAGTTGGTCCGCCGCCACGGTCCGGCCGTGCTGGCCGCGTGCCGCAGGCTGACTCGTCACGCCCACGACGCCGACGACGCCTTCCAGGCGACGTTCCTCGTGCTCGCCCGGAAGGCACACCGCCTCCGCCCCGAACCACCACTCGGAGGGTGGCTGTACGCCGTCGCCGTCCGCGCCGCGCGCAAGGCGAGGGAGCGGCGCGGGCGCGAAGTGTCGGTCGCGGCCGTCCCCGACGGACCCGCGCCGGCGGCCGAGCCGCTCGACCCGGACGCGGCGCAGGCCGTGATCGAGGAGGTTGGTCGGCTCCCCGATCTCCTCCGTGCGGCGGTGGTGCAGTGCGAACTGGAAGGCCGCCCGCGGGGCGCCGCGGCACGGGAGCTCGGCGTCGCCGAGGGCACGCTCAGCAGCCGCCTCGCCGCGGCGCGGAAACAGTTGGCGGCGCGGCTGCGTGCCCGCGGGTTCGGCCCGGCGGCGTTCGCGGCGCTGGCGCCGATCACCGTCCCACCCGGGCTCGCGTCCGCCGCCTCCGATCTCGGTTCCGGCGCCCCGGTCTCGCCCGGGGTCACCGCCCTCGCACACGGAGTCTGCCGCGCCATGATCCCCCGTATCCTCACGCCGGGCTTACTCGCGGTCGTCACGATTGCGGTGGCGACCGGCCTGCTCTCGCCCACACCCGCGCCCACGGTCGCGCCCGCCGCGCGTGCGGCAGCGCCCCTTCCAGAAGCAGCGGCGAGACCCGGCCGCATCGTGTTCAGCCGGGGTCGGGAACTCGTCGGCATCGACCCGGACGGGCGCAACGAGCGGAGTCTTCTCGCCGGGAGGGACGTTTGGTCCCCTCAGTGGCTCGCGGTGGCCCCGACCGCGGCTGGTCTCGATCGACGTGGCGACGGGTGCGGCGACGCACCTGGCCAACGCACCGCCGGGCGCCGCGATGCACTCCTTCTGCTGGTCCCCGGACGGGCGGCGCGTGGCCTACATTCTGGTTGGGGTTCCGGGCGGGAAGACGTTCGACGTGGAGCGGTTCAGCCGCGTGATCCTCTGCGACGCGGACGGGAGGAACCCGCGGACGATCCTGTCCGAAACCACAACCCCCGAGTGGGCGGGGCGGCTCCCCAGCCAGATCGACTGGCGGTAGCGCCGGTGGCGCGGGATGCTGACCCGGCCGGGGCCGTCCCCGGCCGGTTTTTCGTTTTCCGCGACGCGCCGGGCCGCCCCGGGGAGTGAGCGGGGTGGGCGGCGCGGTGCCGCTCCGGAGGCCCGACGATTCTTGCCGTCCTGACGAAGCTCGTCCCTCCGCCGACCGACGCCGACCTGCTCGCCCGCTTTGCCGCGGCGCGGGACGGGGCGGCGTTCGCCGAGCTGGTGCGCCGGCACGGACCGATGGTGCTGGCCGTCTGCCGCCGCGTCACCGCCCACGCCCACGACGCCGAGGACGCCTTCCAGGCCGCGTTCCTGGTGCTCGCGCGCAAGGCCGACCGGCTCGGCCCGGGCGACCCGGTCGGGGGCTGGCTGTACGGGGTCGCGGTGCGGGCGGCGCGGAAGGCCGCGGCCCGCACCTGGCGGCGGCGGGAGCAGGAGACCCTCGTCGCGGCGGTGCCGGACGTGCCCGAACGGACGGCGGAGCCGCTCGACCCCGACGCGGCCCGCGCGGTCGCCGAGGAGGTCGAGCGCTTGCCGCCGTGGTACCGGGCGGCGGTGGTGCTGTGCGAACTCGAAGGCCGGTCGCGGGCCGCCGCGGCGCGGGAGCTCGGGGTCGCCGAGGGGACGCTCAGCAGCCGCCTCGCCGCCGCCCGGAAGCGGCTGGCCGAGCGGCTGGCGGCCCGCGGGTTCGGCCCGGCGGTGTTCGCCCCGGTGGCCGTCCCGCCGGCGCTCGCGTCCGCGGCCTCCGCCCTCGGTTCCGGCGACCCGGCCCCGCCCGCGGTCGCTGCCCTCGCACACGGAGTCGGCTGCGCCATGATCCCCCATCGCATTCCGCTCGCGTCACTCGTCCTGGCCGTGGTCGCGTCGGCGGCGCTGGCCCTCGGCCCGTCCGCCGGGCCACCTACGCCGCCGCCCGCTCCCCCGGCCGTTCGGGTAGCGGCCGATCCGCCGAAGGCCGCGCCGGCGCCCCGCCCGGCGCCCGCCGGGCCGAACCGGATCGTCGTCTCGCGCAATTGGGGGCTGATCGCGCTTGACCCGACCGGGAAGAACGAGGCGACCGTGCTGCCCGAGACACTGCGATATCACACGAGGATGTTCGTCGTTTCGCCGGACGGGAAGCGGGTCGCGGGTCCGAAGTCCTCCGTCGACGGCATTCACGACAAGCACCCGGGAGTCTGGGTGTTCATCCACGAAGGCGGCGAAGGCGGTCGCCTGACGGCCGTGGAGGGCGAGGGGGAGGGTGAGCACACCGTCGCGTGGTCCGGGGACGGCACGCAGCTGGCCGTGAGCGCGGTCGCCGAGGGCGCCACCCCGAAGGACACGACGAACACCCACTTCCTGTACACGCCGGCGACGAAGGCCCGCACCCCGGTGAAGCTCCCCGACAACCACGTCATCGCCGACTGGTCCCGCGACGGCCGGTTCTTCCTCACCACCGAGTTCCGGTTCGGCGAGCCCCGCCCGCCCACCGGGGTCTGGGTGATGAACCGCGACGGCACGCCGCGCAAACGACTGGTCGCGGCGAACGTGTCGTGGCACCCGTCGAAGTTCTCGCCCGACGGCACGCGGGTGCTGGCGGCACGGTTCGTCGCCCCCGACGAGGACGAGAAGGAGAACGACCGGCTGGACAACCTGGGCTTGGATACGCGATTCCTGCGGGTTCAACTCGTGGTGATCGACGCCGCGACCGCGACGGCGACCCCGCTCAAGGACACGCCGCTGAACGTCGACATCATGGGCTTCTGCTGGTCGCCGGACGGGAAGCGGATCGCCTACACCTGGCGGGAGCGCCACCCGCCGGCGGCGGACGGTGCCGACCGCGAGACGCAGAGTCACCTCACCGTCTGTGACGCCGACGGCGGCAACCAGCTCACGATCCTGACCGAGCGCGGCCATTCCGAGAGCGTGGTCGCACTCAGCGGCGTGGACTGGCGGTAGCGCGACCCGCGTGCGATCCTGAACCGGCCGGGTGCCTGCCCGGCCGGTTCTTCCTTTTTCCCGTGACGCGCCGAACCGCCGGGCGGGATTACTGGTGGGCGGCCGTCGCCGCCCGCGGAGGTCCGGATGTCCGCCGCCCTGTCGGCCCGCCTCGCTCGGCTGGCCGACCCCGCCACCGACACCGAGTTACTCGCCCGCTTCGCCGCGGCGCGGGACGGGGCGGCGTTCGCCGAGTTGGCCCGCCGCCACGGGCCGATGGTCCTGGCCGTCTGCCGCCGGGTCACCCGCCACGCCCACGACGCCGAGGATGCCTTCCAAGCCGCGTTCCTGGTGCTGGCGCGGAAGGCCGACCGGCTCGGCCCGCGCGACCGGGTGGCGGCGTGGCTGTACGGGGTCGCACTACGGACGGCGCGGAAGGCGTGCGAGCGGCGCGGCCGCGAGGCGCTGGTCGCGGCCGTCCCCGACGTGCCGGAACAAACGGCGGAGGCGTTCGACCCGGACGCGGCGCGGGCGGTCGTCGAGGAGGTCGGGCGGCTGCCCGGCATCTTCCGCGCGGCGGTGGTACTGTGCGAACTCGAAGGCCGCCCGCGCGCCGCCGCGGCGCGGGAGCTCGGCATCGCGGAGGGGACGCTTAGCAGCCGCCTCGCCCTCGCCCGCAAGCGCCTGGCCGCGCGGCTGGCGGCGCGCGGGTTCGGCCCGACCACGCTGGCAGCGCTGGTCGGCGCGGCGGTGCCGCCGCGACTGGCGACCGCCGCCTCTGCTCTCAGTTCTGGCGGTCCGGCCCCATCCGGGGTCGCCGCCCTCGCGCACGGAGTCAGCCGCTCTATGGCCCTGTACCAGTTTCGCGCCGTCCCGGCCGCCGTCGTGCTGGCCGTTGTCGTTGCGATTGCCGCCGGCCCGTCCGCCGGGCGGCCCGACGTTCTCCGCCCCGCCCCGGCCCCGCATCGAGTCGCCGCCCAGCCGCCAATTCCGGAGGCGAAGGTCGGACCGGTCGGCATCGTCGTCGCCCGGGGGGGAGTCGTGCTCCGGTTCGCGCCGGACGGGAAGAAGCTCGGCGAGATCGCCCCGCCCAAGGGGCTCCACTTCGAGGGTCAGCTGGCGGTGTCGTCGGACGGCACCCGGTTGGCGGTCGCGGCGTCCATGATCGAGCCGGAGTTCGAGGCGCTGCACCAACCGCCCCCGCTCAAGCTCGTGATCGTACCGCTGGCCGGCGGCGGCGAGCCGAAGGTCGTCGACCTTCCGGGGTTCACCGTGGAGCCGCACTGGATGTTCGATGGGAAGGCGCTGTCGATCGCCCAGGCGACGAACCCGGGCCGGACGGCCTACCGGCACGCCACGCTCACCCCCGGTCGCGGGGAAGTGACCTCGCACGGCGACGGCAACGGGCTGCGGATCCTGGACGTGATGACGGACGGGATGGGGTTCCTGTGCGAGCAGCGGGACGCGGAGAGGAAGACGGCGAAGCTGGTGCTGACGCGGGCGGGCGGCGTCGTCCGGCCCCTGACCGACCTGAAGACGGCGCCGGGGTTCATCACCGCCCGGCTTTCGCCCGACGGAACGAAGGTACTGTTCATCGACGGCGACCCGACCCGGAAGGACGCCCACCGGTGGGGCAAGAGCCACCGCCCCTACGTCCTCGACTTGGAGACCAAGACGCGCGAGCCGCTGGGCAACTTCCCGGAGAACGGGCAGGCGACCGGCGTGTGCTGGGCGCCGGACGGGAAGCGGGTGGCGTACACCTGGGTTCGGCTCCACGCCGACTTGCTGGCGCGGGATGAACTGATCGCCAACGAGGTGATGCGGGAGACGGAGGGCTTCGTGGCGGTCGCCGACGCCGACGGGCGGAACGCGAAGACGGTGGCGCGGGACAAGTCACGGGCCGGCGAGGCTCTGGTGTTCGGGCCGCTCGACTGGCGGTAGGCCGCGCGGCGCGCGACGATGAACCGGCCGGGCACCCCCGGCCGGTTTTTTTTCGTTTTCCCGCGACGCGCCCGGCCGCCGCGCCCCAAGTGGGGTGGCGGGCCACGGTGGCCCGCCGCGGAGGTTCCGATGTCCCGCCCCGCCCTGTCCGCCGCCCTCGGCCGGCTCGCCCGGGCCGCCGACCACGACCCGCCGGCCGACGGCCGGCTCGTCGCCCGGTTCGCCCGCACCCGCGACCCCGACGCCTTCGCGGAACTGGTCCGCCGTGTCGGGCCGATGGTCCTCGGGGTGTGCCGGCGGGTCACTGGTGATGCCCACCTCGCGGACGACGCCTTCCAGGCGGCGTTCCTGGTACTCGCCCGCCGCGCCGCCGACGTGAACCCGGCCGAGGCGGTGCGCGGGTGGATGTACGGGGTGGCCGTCCGGGTCGCCCGGGAGGCCCGTGTCGTGTCTGCCCGCCGCCGCGCCCGCGAGGCGCCCGTGCCCGCCGTCCCCGACCGCCCCGCCGAGTCGTACCAGCCCCCTGACGCTGACGCCCTCCGGGCGCTCGACGAGGAGGTCGCCGCGCTGCCGGACCACGTCCGCGTCGCGGTGGTACTGTGCGAGCTCGACGGGGTCAGCCGGCGGGACGCGGCCGGGCGGCTCGGGGTGCCGGAGGGCACGATTTCGAGCCGGCTGGCGAAGGGGCGGAAGCTCCTGGCCGACCGGCTGCGGAAGCGGGGCATCGCGGCCCTCGGGCTGGCGGCGTTGGCGCCGGCGGTCGTCCCCCCGCGGCTGGTCGCCGCGACCTCCGCGCTCGCCACTGGTGCCCCGGCCCCCGGGGTCGCCGCCCTCGCGCACGGAGTGGTCCGCGCTATGGTCCTGCACAAGTTCCGCGCCGTCTCGCTCGCACTCGGACTGGTCGCCCTCGTCGCGCTCGCCGCCGGGCCGTCGCCCGGTCAGGCTGACGTCCCGCGCCCGGCTGTCGTTCCGCTCCGCGTCGCGGCACAGCCGCCGGCGGCGAAGGCCCCGCCGGTCGGCCTCGTGGTCGCCCGGGACGGGGCGTACTGGCGGCTCGACCCGGGCGGGAAGAAGCTCGGCGAGTACGCCCCGCCGGAGGGGATGAAGTACGTCGAGCAGGTGGCGGTGTCGCCGGACGGCACCCGGCTCGCCGCCCCGGTCTGGCCGGTCGGGCCGCCGATGCCGCAGCAGCCGATCGAGGAGATCCCGCCGTTCCCGCTCAAACTGGTGGTCCGGCCGGTCACCGGGCCGGGGGAGCCGAAGGTGATCGACCTCCCCGGGTTCAGCCTGGAGCCGCACTGGATGCCGGACGGGAAGGAGGTGGTGGTCGCCCGGGCCACGACGATCACCCACATGACCTTCGAGAACCACCTGCTCGACCCCGTGACCGGTCAGTCCCGCCCGCTCGCCGTCCCGGACGGGTGCCGCGTGCTGGACGTGGCGAAGGACGGGAAGACGTTCCTCGTCGAGTACCGGGTCAAGGGCGTGAAGGGGGCGAAGTTGGCCCTCGCCGAGGCGGGCGGGACCGGGGTGAAGGCGCTGACCGACCTGAAGACGCCGCCGGGGTTCATCGCCGCCCGGTTCTCGCCGGACGGGGCGCGGGTACTGTTCACCGACGGCGACCCGGAGCGGAAGGACGCCCACAAGTGGGGCCGCAGCCACCGCCCCTACCTGCTCGACGTGGCGACCGGGAAGCGTGAGGCGCTGGTCGACTTCCCGGACAACGGCCACGCGATCGGGGTGGCGTGGGCGCCGGACGGGAAGCGGGTGGCGTACACTTGGGACCAACTCCACGCCGACCTGCTGGCGAAGGATCAGTTGAGCGGCGAAGACGCCCGGCGGGAGACGGAGAGCTTCCTGATCCTCGCCGACCCGGACGGGCGGAACGCGCGGACGGTGGCGACGGACAAGTCGGAGTTCAGCGGGAACCTGTCGCTCGGGCGGCTCGACTGGCGGTAGCACCCGTAGGTCGGGTCGAGTCTTCGAGACCCGACGCGGGAGCGTATCAGCGTGACAAGGCGGCCGGGAACTCAAACCCCCGTAGGTTTGGTTTCCCGACCGCCTCCGGTCGTATCCGACATGCGGCGTCGGGTCTCGAAGACTCGACCCGACCTACGAAATCAGCGCCCCAACTGCACCAGCTGCGTCACGCCGCGCGTCGGCAGTTCGCCCTTCTCCAGCACCGTGTCGACGAGGTAGTACAGCAGCTCGCGGAACGGCTCCGGCTCCACCTCGTCGGCCAGCGCCTCGGCCTTCGCCCGGAACTTGTCCACCAGCTTGTCCGCCTTCCCGAACACGTCCGCCGCGAAGTAGATGTCGCGGACGCGCGGCACGACCTCGTCCGCGCTCGCGCCGGCGGAGCGGCTGGTGCGGATCAGGTGGAGCAACTCCTCGCGGCGGGCCGGCGTCGAGCCCTCCAGCGCCAGCGCGAGCAGCAGTGTCGGGCGGGCGGCGAGCACGTCCTGCCCCGCCATCAGCTTGTTGTCGTCGTCGCCCACCCAGTCCTTGATGTCGTTGAGGATCTGGAACGCCACGCCGACGTTTCGGCTGAAGTCGGCGATCATCTTCTCGTACGGCTCGACGGGGCCGGCGAGGCGGGCGCCGGTGTACAGCGCCGCCTCGAACGCCGGGCTCGTCTTCAGCGCGTAGATCTTCAGCGCGTCGAGCGTGGTGAGCGCCTGGTCGGCGGCGTCGCGCCACAGCAGTTCGGCGCCCTGCCCCTCGCTCAGCTTCAGGTGTGCGTCGGCGAGTTTGTCGAGGACGTCCGCCGCGACCTCGGCGCCGAGCGCCTTGCGGTCGCGCGACACCAGCCGGTAGCCGAGGCCGATCAGGTAGTCGCCGACGTTGATGGCGACGCCGGTGCCGTGGGTGCGGTGGAGCGTCTCGACGCCGTAGCGGAAGGCGTCGTCGTCCTCGATGTCGTCGTGGACGAGGCTGGCCTTGTGGAACGTCTCGATGGCCAGCGCGGCCCGCTTCACCGGGTCGGCGATCTCCCACCCCTCGGCGGCGCGGGTGGCGGCGGCGCCGGTGAGGGCGTCGTGGGCGGCGAGGACGATGAACGGCCGGCTCCGCTTCCCGCCCCGGGCGAGAAAGTCGTAGGCAATCGCCTCGTGCCGGGCGAGCGGGTCGGTGCCCTGGCGGGCCTTCGGCACCAGGCGCGTCAGCTCCGGCTCGTCGAACATGCCGTTCGCGGCCCGCATCAGGTGCATGTACGTCTTCGTCGTCGTCTCGGGCGGCGGGGTGTGCAGCGCGATCGACTCGAACACCCAGTCGTTGTCCACCGACGTGTTCTTGCAGTTGCTGGAGAGCAGCGGCGTGGCGATGCAGGGGATGCCGGCCAGCAGCACCTTGTCGAACGCCTTTTCGAGCACGTTCAGGCAGGCGACGCCGACGATCGCGTCCACGTGGCCGGACACGATGATCTTGAGCACGATCGGCGTGCCCTCGCTCACCAGCACCTTGTACCCGAGCTGCTCCGCCTTGGTGCGGAAGTCGCCGACCTCGCACGCGCCGCACTTCTTGCAGTCGAGGCCGAGCTCGTCGTACTCGGCGGGGCACCCCTCGGCGTTCTTGAGGCAGTGCGGCAGGAGCATGAGCCGGCGGTGGAACGGGATCGCCGCGACCTGGTCGCGCCAGAACTCGTTCGACAGCATCACCATCGTGAACCCGAGGTACTGGCCGCCGAGCCCGAGCCCGGCCAGCACCCGCTCCCCCATCCCCTTCGTATCGTCCTTCGTGAGCGGCTTCGACTTGTCGAGCGTGGCGACGAACGCCTGCACCGCGGCGCGGACCCGGTCGCGCAGCTCCCGGGTCTCGGGGACGGCCTTGAAGGCGGCGGTGTTGAGCTTGGGCGGTTTGGTCGGCGCGACTTCGGGCGGGATGTCGAGGGCGTGGTCCACGTGGGCATCCTTCGGGCGGACGACGGGCGCGCCGGCGGGCCGGGGTAGGATACGGAGCGGGGGCGGGGCGGCAGCGGGGAGACACCCCAGTCTGCCAGACCCGCCCCCGGACGCAACCGAAATCCCGGGCGGCCGTTTGGCATACCGCCGCCGGCCCGCCCTCTTACGCCGCCGCTACCGGCTCCGCAATTCCAGCGTGAACTCGTTCGGCCCTTCCTTGATCTCGACCCGAATCCCGCTCGTCGCCGGCGTCGCGTACCGGGCCGGGATGTTGCTCTTCTCCGGGATCTCGCCGTCGTAGAACCCGCGGCCGGTCTTCACCACCGTCGCCGTGAACTCGCCGACCGGCGCCCCGTCGAACCGGGTGTACGTCGAGAGCGGCGCCACCCCGGCGGCGTCGGTCAGCCCGTCGGCGACGTAGGTGTACTTCGCCTTGTCGTCCTTGTCCTTGCCGAGCGCGTGCAGCGCCACCGTGGCGCCGGCGAGCGGCTGGCCGTCGAGCATGACCTTTGCCTTGGCCGGGTGGGTCGGCACCATCTTCCGCTTCGTCCCCGGCTCCTCCACGTCCGGCAGCTTCAGGTTCTCGGGCAGGATGCCGTCGAGCAGGACGTTGGCGATCAGCGGCGCGTCGGCCTTCATCGTCACCCAGGCGACGTGGTCGAACTCGCCGTACTCCGGCCCGCGCAGCTTGCTCCCGCCGCCGGTGGTGGCGAGCTGGTAGTAGTTGTTCCCGTTGCGGACGAACTTCTGGTACCGGTGGACGTGCCCGCAGAACACCGTGTACTTCCGCCCGGCCAGCGCCGACTCGACCGCGCCCCAGCCGTTCTTCGTCAGGTCCTTCGCCACCCAGATCGGCTTGTGGAGGAACACGAACGTCCAGCGCACGTCCTTGTTCGCGTCCAGCGTCTTCTTCACCCACTCGCGCTGCTCGGCGTCGATGGCGCCCATCTCGTCCGGCGGGTTCTCCGAGCAGAGGGAGAGGAACAGGCACTTCTCGTAGGTGAAGTGGTAGTACCGCTTGCCGTACCGCTCGCCCCACGTCTTCACCTGCATCGGGTTGGTCAGGTCGTGGTTGCCGGGCACGTAGAAGAACGGCGCCTCGAACTTCTTGACGAACCCGTCGAACTGGTCCCACTGGGTGGTGACCACGTCCTCCTTCGTCGAGTACCCCTCAATGAGGTCGCCGACGGACATGATGAACTCGGGCTGGAGCAGGTTGATCTGGTGGACGGCCTTCGAGAACACCTTCTCGCGGTGCCCGCCGGTTCGGTCGGAGACGACGGCGAACTGGAACTGACCGTTGCCGACGTTCGGGCGGAGGCCGGTGAACGGGTTCTTCTCACCTTGCTCCAGGCCGCCGAACGCGCCGGCCGGGCCGCCGCCGGTGAGTTGGGCGACGCGGGTGGTCTGCGAGGCGGCGACGACGACGCCGAGGACGACGAGTACGGACGCGGCGAGGAGGAGTTTTTTCACGGCGGGGGCTCCGGCGGGAGAACGAGTCGGGGACAGCATACCCCGACCCGCCCGCCGATGGGAGCGCCCGGCGGCCGAAGTTCACGGAAGTTTCAAGTGTTACGATCGCCTGCGACTTCACACCGCGGGACGGCCACATGCGGTTGGTAGTGTCTCAGTTTGGTGGGACCGGCGTCCCGCCGGTCTGGGCAATGACCGGCGGGACGCCGGTCCCACCAAACTGAGACACTACCAAGCGGTTGCCTTACTTGACGACCGTCACCGGGCCGTGGTCGTCGCAGTGGGTGCCGTGCGGGTGGTGGAGGTGGCCGTCCACGAGGTAGTCGACGTGGTCGCCGTGCGGCACCGGCTCGTGCCCGCAGCCCGGCCCGTGGACGTGCCCCGCCGGGTGCGCGCCGCAGTCGTGCGCCGGGGTGCAGGCGGCCGGGTTGGTCGCGTCCACCGCCAGCGCGTGCTCCTCGACGGCACCGCTGCCCCCGTTCTGGTGGTGCAGGTGGCCGTCGTGGAGGTAGTCCACGTGGTCGCCGTGTTTGACCGCGGTGTGCCCGCAGCCGGTGCCGTGCGCGTGGGCGTGGTTGGTGCAAGCCATCAGTCGTCCTCCTCGGAACGGGGGCCGCTCGACCCCGGGGTCGGAACTCCGTTCAACTCCCCGGCGTGCGCCAGGGCGTTCACAACCAGGTCGGTGACGTGGCCGTCGGCCAGCGCGTAGAAGACGTGCGACCCGGCGCGGCGGCGTGTGACGAGTCCTTCGGCCCGCAACACCCGCAGCCGCTGCGACACGGTCGAGAACTTCTCGCCGGTCGCGGTCACGATCTCGCCGACGCACACCTCGCCACCGGCGAGGTGGTGCAGGATCGCCAGCCGCGGGGCGTCGCCCATAGCGCGGAACAGGCGGGCGGCGCGGTCGAGCGCCTTCGGGTCCGGCGCCGGCCGCGGGGCCGGGTGCGCGTGCTCGCCCGGGCCGCAGTGGTGCGCCGGAGTAGGATCGGTCTTCGCAATTGATGATTTCACTACTTCATAAAATACCAGCGGTAGTGGCGCAGGTCAAGTGCCCGGCCGGCGAGCGGCAGGCGCCCCGTTTCCCCTTTGGCGCCAACTCGGCGGCCCGCGTAGGATGGGTGCCAACGCCCGGGCACGTTCCCCGTTTCGCACTTACCAGGAGAGACGGCATGACCCGCCGGTCCGCCCCCGGGGTGTCGGCCCTGCTGCTGATGTTCGTACTCGACCTCCCCGCGGTCGCGGCCGAGCCGGTTGCCGCCGCGCCGGTCCGCGGCCGCTTCCGCTTCACCCCGGGCGATGACGCGAAGACTAACATCCCCGATCGCTACCGGATGGAGGCCCGCGACTTCGACTTCGACCTGAAGCTGCGGTTCGAGATGCCGCACGCCGGCGTCACCGTCCACGACTTGACGTTCCCATCGCCGGTGAAGTCGGCGGTGCCCGCGAACGACACGGTCCACGCCGAGTACTTCGTGCCGAAGGCCGCGTCGGCGGGGGCCAAGGTGCCGGCGGTGGTGGTGCTCGACATCATGGACGGCCGCGGCACGGTGGCCCGCGGGCAGGCGGTGTGGCTGGCCCAGCACGGCGTCGCGGCGCTGTACGTCCACATGGCGCACTACGGCCCGCGCCGCCCGCCCGGTAGCCCCATCCGGCTGGTCTCGACGAACCTGGAGCAGACGTTCGCCGGCATCCGCCAGACCGTCCTCGACTGCCGCGCCGCGACGGCGTGGCTGGCGGGCCGCCCGGAGGTGAACGCGGACAAGCTCGGGCTGATCGGCACCAGCCTCGGCAGCATCATCGGGGCGAACGTGGCGGCGGCCGAGCCGCGGCTCAAGAACGTCTGCCTGCTGCTGCCCGGCGGCGGGCTGGTGGACGCCTTCTACGACCACCCGCAGGCGCGGCCGTACACGGTGCTGCTCGACCTGCTCGGCGGCAAGGAGGGGCTGAAGCGGCAGATCGCCGCGGCCGACCCGATCACCTACGGCCCGCAGCTGCGGCAGCGGAACCTGCTCATGATCGCCGCCAGCCGGGACGACGTGGTGCCGCCGAGCGCCGCGCGGGCCTTGTGGGAGGCGAGCGGGCGGCAGCAGATCATCTGGTTCGACGCCACGCACGTCGGGGCGGCGGCGTACGCGCTGCCGGGGCTGCGGGCGGTGCTGGAACACGTCACGCGGTAGCCCGCCCGGCCGGTCGCGCCGGGGTCGGGGCCGCGGTCGCGGAGGGGCCGGACATGGTGCGGTTGTTGATGCTCGCGGCGGCGCTGACGTTCGGCGCCACCCTCCACCGGGTCGCCGTCGCCGACGAGCCGAAGGGCGGTAAGGCCGCCCCGGCCGACCCGACGGCGCAGCTCCTGGCGAAGCTGAAGCAGCCGCTGGCGCTGACGGCGGCCGACGAGTTGCTACTGCCCGAGTTCGCCGCCCAGGTCGAGAAGGCGATGGACGTGCCGGTGTCGATCAACACCGACGCCTTCCGTAACGACGCGAGTAGCAGGCCGGAAGAGGCCACCGTCCGCGTGGCCGGGTCCAAGAAGCTGGCCGGGTCCGTAGTCCTGCGGAACGCCCTCGGCGGGCAGGGGTTGACGTACCTCGTCCGCCGGGACCACGTCGAGATCGTGCCGATCGCGTTCGCGCTGAAGGAGTCGCGCCAGCCGGCGAAGACGGACGCGAACGGGAACGAACTCGCTCCGTACCCACTCGTCTCCGCCGTGTTCCGCGACAAGCCGCTGAACGAGGCGCTGGAGCAAGTCGCTGCCGACCATGACCTCACGATCGTCCTGTCGCCGCAGGCGGCCGACCAGAAGGCGGCGTTCGTCACCGCCCGGCTGCTGAATGTCCCCGCCGACCGCGCCGTCGAGCTGCTGGCGCTCCAGGCCGACCTCCGCGTCGTCCGCCGCGGCTCGGCGTTCCTGGTGACGAGCAAGGACCACGAGGGTCAGCTGTTCAACGAGCGGAACGACCGCCAGCGCCAGAAGATCGAGACCGAGAACATGCGGAACCAGCTGGGCGGCGCCGGTGTGCTCGGGATCTGCGGCAACGTCGGCGCGCCAGGCGTCGGGGTCGCCGGGAACGGAGGCAGTATCGGCTGTTTCCTCGGGGTCGGGGGCAACGGCGCGGCTGGGCTCGCCGGCAACGGGCGGGGGTTCGGCGGCGTCGGCGCCTTCGGCTCCGGCCCCGTGCCCGGTGGCATCGGTGGAAAGATGGGCTTCGGCAGCGACTACGGCATCTGACCACCTAACCGTGTCGTCCACACGGCCCGGCGCCGCCCGGGAAGCGCTGATCCCGGCGGATTCCCCTACCGCCGGGACTGGAACTGGATGGTACACTACCTGTTGCCGCGACCGCGGGTGGGGTTCGTGACCGTTCCCCCGGCGGGCCGGCACTAACGGGGAAGACCGATGGCAGTGCCCACGGGTGAGGTGGTGGCCCGGCCGATGGTGGCGCGGGCGTGCGGGTGCGAGCGCGAGTTCCAGCACTACAAGGTGGACAAGTACCGGGCGCAGCGGCTGGCGAAGTTCCAGGGCACGCGCTGCGAGGACTGCGTCGCCAAGTTGAACGAGCAGCAGAAGCAGGCGGCGGCGGCGCTGCCGAAGAAGGGCGAGGCGTTCCAGGCGCTGCCCAACGGCACGCAGGTGGCGCTCTCGCGCCAGCCGGACGGCACCTGGGCCGGCACGCTGACCGGCGACGGCAAGACGGTGAAGGGGACGGGCGAGAGCCCGCACGGGCTGACGATCGCGCTGGCCCGCCAGTGGGTGCTGGAGGTCCGCGGCCCCGCCACCGCCGACACGCCCGCCCCGACCGGGGCGGCGGCCCCACCCGCCCCGGCGGCGCCGGCCCGGCCCACCCCGCCGCCCCGGCCTGGCCTGCCCGCGGCCCGGCCGGCCCCGCCGCCGAGGAAGTGAAGCCGTTCGACGCCAGCCTGAACGCCCTGATCGACGCCGGCCCGGCCGACTGGGTGAACTACCTCGCCCCGAAGGCCGGGCTTGCGCCCGGCCCGGCGGAGGCGCTGGACACGGATTTGTCAGTCACCGCGCAAGCCGACAAGGCGTTCCGCCTGCTCGGCCCGCCGGTAACGATCTTGCACATCGAGCTTGAAGGCAATCCACGCCTCGGCATCCCCGCGGACCTGCTGCGCTACAATGTTCTCCTCGGCCACGGCCGGGAGGAGCACGTCTACTCTGTGATCGTCCTCATCCGCCCGAAGGCGAACGCCTCCGACCTCACGGGCGTGTACACGCGGCCGAACCTGGAGTTTCGCTACTCCGTGGTGAGGGTTTGGGAGGAGACGGTAGCCGGGTTGCTCGCCGGCGGCCCGACGACGGCGCCGCTCGCGCTGCTGACGAACGAGGCCGCGGCGAACCTGGACGCGGCGGTCGAGCAGTTCGGGACACGATTGCGACAACCCGACATGGACGGTAAGGTGGCGGGAGAGATTGTCAACCTGGCGCTCGTACTCGGCGGCCTGCGGTACGAGGAGGATCGGCTGGAGACTCTGTTCCAGAGGTTCAACATGCTCCTGGAAGAATCGACGACCTATCAGGGCATTCTGCGTAAAGGGCGCGAGCAAGGCCGGGAACAGGGCCGGGAGCAGGGCCGAGTCGAGGCCGCCCTGGAGCTGATCCTCGCCCAGGCCCGTGACCGCTTCGGCGCGGGCAACACGGCCGCCGAAGCGGCCCTCCAGGCCGTCACCGACCCGGCGCGGCTCACCCGCATCGGCACCCGGCTCCTTCACGCCGCCGGCTGGGACGACCTGCTCGCCACGCCCTGACCGCCACTTTTTCCCGCGTGCCGGTTCCGGGTCGGCGGGCACTACCTTCTTGAACACGCGGCCGGAGGTCTGCCGCTCATGGTCACGCACCCCGGCGCGGGCGGCGTCCGCCCGTTCCTCAAGCTGGTCGAAGTCCAGGCGCTCCGCGGCGCCGCCGACGGCGACCTGCTCCGCCGGTTCGCCGCCGCCCGCGACGAGGCCGCCTTCCGGGTCATCGCCGAGCGGCACGGGCCGATGGTGTTCGGCGTCTGCGCCCGCCTGCTCGGCAACCGGCACGACGCCGAGGACGCGCTCCAGGCGACGTTCCTCGTGTTCGCGCAGCGGGCCGGGTGCGTCCGCAACTCCGAGTCGCTGGCGAGCTGGCTCCACGGCGTCGCCCGGCGCGTCGCCACGCGGCTCCGCCGCGCCGACCACCGCCGCGCGGCCCGCGAGCACGCCGCCGCGGCACCCGAGCAACGCCCGCCCGCCGACCCGGCGTGGAGCGAGGTCCGCGCCGGGCTCGACGAGGAGCTGGCGCGCCTCCCGGACTCGTACCGCGAGGTGCTGGTCCTCTGCTACCTCGAAGGGCTGACGCGCGACGAGGCCGGGCAGCGGCTCGGGATCGACGCCGGCGCCGTGAAGGGTCGGCTGGAGCGCGGCCGGCGGCTCCTCGGCGACCGGCTGACGAGGCGCGGCATCGGCCTGTCGGCCGGGCTGGCCGGGCTCGTGGTGGCGCCGCCGCTGACGGCGGCCCTCCGCGTCGGCCGGCTGGCGGCCGACCCCGCGACCGCGTCCCCGCGGGCGGCCGCCCTCACCCACGACTTCCTGAAGGGAGTGGCGATGTCGAAGATCAAGTTCGTGACCGCCGGCCTCGTCGGCGCGGCGGTGCTCGCGGCCGGGATCGGCGTCAGCACGGCGCAGTCCCAACCCGCGGCAAAGGCGACGCCGGCCGACAAGGCCAAGTCGGCGGCGAAGGCCGGCCCCGTCGGGCTCGGGGAATTCACGGCGGAGCCGGTCAAGGACACGGACGAGGCGTTCATCCGCCGCGTCAGCAAGGACCTGCGCGGCACCGACCCGACGCCGGCCGAGGTCCACTTCTTCCTCGCCAGCAAGGACGCGAACAAGCGGGCCACGCTGGTGGACCTGTTCGTGAAGGAGAAGGCGGACAAGGCAGCCGCCCAAGCGGACAAGTTGGGCGAACGGGTGGCCGAAGCCGAACGCGACCGCCGGCTGGCGCTGAGCCGCGAGGCGGTGGGGCGCGGCAACATGGAACGGCAGCGTGCAGAGGCGAACCAGGCCCGGGCGGCGGCCGAGCAGGCCCGGGCGGCGGCCGACGCGCTGAGCCGGAAGGCCAGGGCGGACCAGGCGGACGCGGAAGCAAAGCTCCGCGAACAGGTCGAGGCGCTCACCCGCGAGCTGGCGAAGCTCCAGAACCCGAAGGATTTCCGCGAGAAAATGGACGCGCTCGAGCGCGAGTTGTCGAAGAAGGGCATCCGCGTACCGTCCACCCCGGCGGTGAAGGGATTCCGCGAGGCCGAGCCGGCCGACCCCGTCCGGCCGACGCCGCCCGCGCCGCCGGCCGCCCCGTCGAAGGCCGCCCCGGCGGCACCGAAGGCTGTCCCGCCCCCGCCGACGCCGAGCGCGGTTCCCCCGGCCCCGGCCCGGGCGCGTTTCCCGATCGCAGATGCCTACCCCAATTCGCCGGCCCCGGCCCGGGCGCTCGGCATCCCTGTGCCCCCGGCTGCGAACGCCGAATCGCTCCGCATCCGCGTCCAGCTTGCCGAACTGACCGTCCGCGAGAAGCAACTCGTCCTGGCCGAGGCCGAGGAACAGGCCAAGCGGGGCGCCGGCTCGAGCCGCGAGGTGGCGCGGGCGCGGCTGGAAGTCGAGCGGGCCGAACTGCTCCTGCGCGAGGCGCACCTGAACCTCCAGACGGGACAGCCCGCACCGCGGCCCGAGCCGCGACCGGACCCGCGGCCCGAACCGCGACCGGACCCGACGCCGATCCCGTCCCCCCGGCGCTGACACGACCGACACGTCCCCTCGAACCGCCGGCGGCTGCGAGTCCCGCCGGCGGTTTTCCGTTGAGGCACGCCCGGCGACCGGGTAACACGGGAATCTTCCCGCCCCCGGAGCCCTTCGCATGTCCTCTCCATCTCCTGTCGCCGCGTGGCGGTGGTCCGTCGTCTGGCTGCTGTTCCTTGCCACCATGTTGAACTACATGGACCGGCTGGCGCTCAACAACACCCAGCGCTACCTCCTCGCCGAGTTCGAGCCCGACCCGGCCAACCGCAACGCCGTCTACGCCAACATCAACTTCGCGTTCGGCGTGTCGTTCGCGCTGTTCCAGGTGGTCGCCGGGTTCCTCATCGACCGGTTCAGCCTGCGCTGGCTGTACCTCGGGGCGATCGTGGTGTGGAGCGGCGCCGGCGTGCTCACCGGGATGGTGCCGGCGGGCGCGATCGGGGCGCTGATCGCCTGCCGGGTCGTGCTCGGGGTTGGTGAGGCGTTCAACTGGCCGTGCGCGGTGGCGTGCGTCCGCCGGGTCATCCCGCGCGAGAGCCGCGGGCTGGCCAACGGCATCTTCCACAGCGGCGCGAGCATCGGCGCGGTGGCGACGCCGTTCCTGGTGCTGCTCGTGGTGAACCAGGACACCGGCGAGGGCTGGCGGACGCTGTTCGTGGCCGTCGGCGCGGTCGGCGCCGCGTGGGCGGTGCTGTGGATGGTGACGACCCGCGGCGAGCGCGCCGCCGAGATCGACGCCACCGACCCGCCCGGCGGCGCGGCACCGGTCCCGTTCGGCTCCGTGTTCGCGCTGCGGATGTTCTGGGTGTGCCTGACGACCGGCGTGTGCGTGAACCTGTGCTGGCACTTCTACAACCAGTGGTTCCCGCGCTACCTCACCGAAGACCTCGCGGTGAGCGCGCAGGCCGAACAGCTGATCCTCGCGGGGTTCTTCGTCGCCGCCGACCTCGGCAGCATGGCGAGCGGCTGGACGACGCGCCGGCTGGCGCGCACGGGCCACACGGTCGAGCGCTCGCGGCAGCTGGTGATGACCGGCCTCGCCGCGGTGGTGCTGGCCGCGAGCGTGCCGGCGGCGCTGCTCCCGGCGGGGGAGGCGTTCGCGGCGAAGGTGGGACTCTTCTTCGTGGTGGCGGCGGCGGCGATGGGCGGGTTCGCGGTGTTCTTCTCGCTCGCCCAGGACATCGTGCCGCAGCACACGGCGAAGATCCTCGGCGTGTGCGGGTGCATGTCGTGGCTGGTCATCAGCGGGGTGACGAAGGGGATCGGCGAGTTCGGGCTAGCCGGGCCGGGGAAGTACGCCGAACTGTTCATCGTGATCGGCTGCGTGCCACTCGCGGCCGCGGCGGCCGGGTGGCTGTGGCCGCGCGGGGAGCGCGGGTGAGCGCGTGGTCGGCTCGGGGCACGTGGTCCGTCTGCCGGTCGGTGTCGAGTGCGACGACCGACACGCCCCGGCCAATAACCCGCCGGCTCACGCCGGCTCACGCCGGCCGGTGGCCACGTCGGCACCTGATTAAATGACTTACCATCTATTATACCAAAAAGACTTAAACTAATAAAAAATTTTCACTATTCCGTAACGGACAACCGGTCGGGTACAATCTGGCCTCCCTTCCCCGTTACGGAACGCCCATGAGCCGCAAGCCGTTTCATCTGGCAGTCGTCGTGTGCGAGCAGATTCGACGCGACCCGGCTACAGGGAAAGTCGCCCTTTTCTCGGTTATTCACCACCTTATCGCTCCGTTCTTCCCGTGCCCGATAGCTGGTGGCATCGGCGTGTACATTGCGGTGACCGAGATTGACGGTCCAGTGCGGATCGGAGCCCAACTTATCACGCCAGACGGGTCGGAACTGGCGTGCGACGGGTGGGATCTGACCGGCAAAGACCCCCTGTTCGTCCACGAGTGCGCGGGGGTGCTGAGTGTCATCTTCAATGCTCCCGGGATGTACACACTCAGGGCCACGGCCGACGGCGAGATGCTGGCCGAGTGGCGGTTTGAGGTCAGCGCCGCAGAGAGCACACCGTGACCAATACGACCGAACCGAAAGCCCCGCAGGTAGTCGTCCGCGGTTTCGAGAACCGATTCGTCGTTACCGGTGACAAGCGGCGAGCCGGAATCCCAATCGAGCCCACCCCGGCACTCTCTCAAGCCGCTGGCCCGCCCAGCACGTGGGTCTCCGGGCACCCAGTGGCATTCCTCAACCGCCCGGAAGGGAAGTAAGTGACGCCATGCCGCTCACACCAGAAGAACGGCTAGCCGGGGTGCGACTAAAAATCGAACGGGCCGAGCAGCACGTCCGTGATTTGCACGCTGTCCTCACCGCTTTCATGAACGGTAACCCCTACCGCCTTGTCGCCGAGTTGGACGCGGACACGGGCGACAAGGTTTTCCGGGTTAGGATGTCCGCACCCATCCCGAGTGATTGGCCCGCCATCGCTGGCGACGTAGCCCATAACCTGCGAAGCGCTCTCGACCACCTGGCGTGGCAACTGGTTCTCGCCGGCGGCGGCACCCCCGACAGAGACACGGCTTTCCCGATCCGCGAGAGTCAGGCCAAATACGAAACTACCGCGAAGGGCGCTAAGATAAGGGGAGCGAGCCCTAGCGCGATACACATCCTCGACGCACTCAAGCCGTACCAGGGTGGGAACGACGGGCTGTGGGTGCTCAGCGCTGTCAACAACCACGACAAACACAAGCTCATGGTCGGGGCGGCCTTCACGGTATCCCGCCTCGTTATCCAGAAGAAGCCGAGCCCGAGCCGCTTCACATCCTCGTTCAACGGCCCCCGCTTTATGGAGGACGGCGCAGAATTCGGCCGTCTCTTGGCCCCGCACGACGACACCGATCAGGTGAACATCGAGTGCTCATTCGAGATAGCGTTTGTCGAGCCGGAGATTATCAAGAGTCAGGCGGTTTGCCCATTGCTGTACCAACTCTGCGGCCTTGTTCGCCGTGTCGTTGACCAGTTTGTCCCGGTTTTGTGATTCATCCACATCAACCTCTCGGTAGAAGTTGCACCGTCCCTGGGGCCGCCCGGGGTCAGGGGCGGCTCAGGTCAGAGCTTCCGAATTCCCAAACAGGGCGGCTTCGCGTAACACAATCCTTGATTAGTGCACATTTGTTTCGCATAATAGTATTGAGCTGTCCGGTGTGGTCGAGCCCAGCGCCTGTCGCGCGCCCGGACCGCGGCAGGTCGATTCCGGGGGACACGCACGACCGGCCCGTGGAGTCCCTGTCCGCACCGTATGGTCGCGCACCCCGCTGCGGTGCGCCGCGAGTGGGCGGTCGTCCGGGTGACCGACGCGGGGAAACCTGCACCCCTCGCAAGACCGCAATACGATCCGCCAGGGTACGATGGTTGGAGCCGAACACCCCGCCCGCCGGCAACCGCCGGTCCGCACAGCGACGCGCGGCCGACGGTCGCCGCGAGGGCGCTTCGGATGCACGATCGAGGCGGGGTGATTCGACGCGAGTCGATCTCAACCGCCCCAACTAGCACCAAATAACCCCAAATATCCCCAAACTTGTGGGAGCTCCCAGGCGTGATTCGATGCCGACGGAATTCGTCGGATATGGAAGCTTCGCAAGGACTTAGGAAGCGATGGCGGGACCGTGCAGAGGGGGTGGTTCGACGCGAATTGGTCTCAACCGCACCAAGTAGCACCAAAACTGTGGAAAACCCGGCGCACGGCGGTCCGAGTCCTCATCCGCGACTTCTGGAAATCCGGTTACGTATGGTCACATTTCAAACGCGGATGAGACCGAGGACCGGCTCTGGGGGTCACCGAGTTGTGGAACTCCGGTGTCGATGCCCCGCTTCGCGGCGGCTCGCCCGGCGTGGGGGACGGGGTTGCCGGCGGGTGACACGACATGCGACAGACGCACCACTCCGGCACACCGCCACCCCACCGGCATACTCTGACGCCATGCCGTACGCGCACGCCGTCCGCGGGGAGCGGTTCACCTTCCCCGACCTCCGCGACCTGCTGGCGAAGGCCAACGAGCCGAAGTCCGGCGACGCCCTCGCCGGCCTCGCCGCCCGCTCCGAGCGCGAGCGCGTCGCCGCCAAGCTCGCCCTCGCCGACGTGACCCTCGGCGAGATCGCCGACACCCCGCTCGTCGACGACGACGTGACGCGCCTCGTCGCCGACACACACGACCGGGCCGCATTCGCCCCGCTGCGTCCGCTCACGGTCGGCGCCTTCCGCGAGCTCCTCCTCGATCACCGCACCGACGGCGCCGCCCTCGCCGGCCTTCACCGCGCGGTCACGCCCGAGATCGCCGCCGCGGTGGCGAAGCTGATGGGGAACAAGGAACTCGTCTACGTCGCGGCGAAGGTCCGGGTCGTCACGCGCTGCCGCAACACGCTCGGGCAGCGCGGCGTGTTCGCCGTGCGGGTGCAGCCGAACCACCCGGCCGACGACCCCGGCGGCATCCTCCTCGCCGCCGTGGACGGCCTGTGCTACGGCTGCGGCGACGCCGTGATCGGCGTGAACCCGGCGACGGATTCGGTCGATACCGTCGCCGCCATTCTGCGAAGCCTCGACCGGCTCATCGCCGTGACCGGCGCGCCGACGCAGCACTGCGTGCTGGCGCACGTCACCACGCAACTCGCCGCGCTCGACCGCGGCGCGCCGGTCGATCTCCTCTTCCAGTCGGTCGCGGGGACGGAGGCGGCGAACAAGAGCTTCGGCGTCACTCTGGCGATGCTCGACGAGGGCCGGCAGCGCGTGCGCGAGTCGCACCGCTCGCGCGACGTGGCGTGGGTCGGCGACCAGGTGACGTACTTCGAGACGGGTCAGGGGAGCGCGCTGTCGGCGGACGCGCACCACGGCATCGACCAACTCACGCTCGAGGCGCGGGCGCAGGCGGTGGCGCGGGCGTTCGACCCGTTCCTCGTGAACACGGTGGTCGGGTTCATCGGCCCCGAGTACCTGGCCGACGAGCGGCAGATCGTGCGCGCCGGGCTCGAAGACCACTTCGTCGGCAAGCTGCTCGGCCTGCCGATGGGGGTGGACGTGTGTTACACCAACCACGCCGACGCCGACCAGAACTCGGCGGACAACCTGCTCCTGCTGCTAGCGGCGGCGGGGTGCAACTACGTGATGGGGGTGCCGTGTGCGGACGACGTGATGCTGAACTACCAGTCCACGAGCTACCACGACGCGGCGACGGTGCGGGAGCTGTTCGGGCTGGCGCCGGCGCCGGAGTTCGCGGCGTGGCTGGAGGACCGTGGGGTGTTCCGGGGCGGTCGGCTGGCACCGCCCGCCGCCCGCCCGGCGCTGCTGGAGCACGTCGGGCGGGCGCTGGAGGGGTGATGCCCGGGGAGCCGGCGTCCCCCCGGCCGTTGGCAAGGCCGGGGGGACGCCGGCCCCACTGAGGTGCGCCCGTTAGCCGAGACGCGCCGCGGTTAGCGGATGATGTTGGCGAGTTCCTGGAGCGTCTCGTTCGCGGCGGAGATGGTCCGGGCGTCCACCTGGAACCCGCGCTGGGCGATGATGAGCCGGGCGAACTCGCTGGCGACGTCCACGTTCGACCCCTCCAGCGCCCCGCCCTGGATGGTCCCCCGGCCGCCCGACCCGCCCGGCCCGAGGATCGCCTCGCCGGACGCGGCCGACGAGTTGAAGTAGTTGTTGCCGCCGCGGAGGAGGCCGCTCTCGTTGTTGAACCCGGCGATGGCGAGCTGGGCGACCGCCACCGTCCGGCCGTTGCTGAACTGCCCCTGGACCGTCCCGTCGGCCGCGAACGACACCCCGGTCAGGCTGCCGAACCCGGTCCCGTCCTGGGTGACGGCCGCGACCGTCGAGGCGCCGCCGAACTGGCTGACCCCGGTGGCCTGCCCGGGGGTGCCGAGGTTCAGGGTGATCGTCTGGTTGGCCGAGCCGGCGAGCCCGGTCAGGTCGATGTCCAGGGTGGCCGGGCCGACGAGCAGGCCGTTGGTGTCGAACGTCACCGGGCCGCCGGTCACGGTCGCGGTCCCGCCGCCGATCGAGGCCGTCACGTCGAACGTGTTCGACGCGGTCTTGGTGAACGTCAGGGTGAGCGCCCGGGGGGTACTCTGCGAGTCGTAGACCTGGATCGCCGCCGCCGGGGCCGTGTCGCCGACCGCCAGGCTGTTGCTCAGGTTCCCCTGGAACCGGACGTTCTCCGTCGGCAGCCCCTGGAGCCCGGCCCCGATCGGCACCCGGATGTTGTTGTCCCCGACCGTCTGGAACCCCGGGAGGGTCGGCGTCGCCTCGCCGAGGTTCCCCGTCCGCTGCAGCCGGAACCCGGTGTTGGGGTCGACCAGGAACCCGGCCGCGTCGATGTCGAACGACCCGGCCCGGGTGTACGAGGTGGCCTGGCCGTTGCTCACCACGAAGAACCCGGACCCCTGGATGGCGGCGTCCAGCGTCCGCCCGGTCGGGGTGACCGACCCCTGCTGGAAGATGCTCCCGAGTGCCCCGATCGCCACCCCGGTGCCGGCCTGCGTCGGGTTCACCCCGCCCAGCCCGCCGTTCGGGGCCGACCCGGCGTTGACCGTTTGGTAGACGAGGTCCTGGAACAGCGCCCGCTGGGTCTTGAACCCGGTGGTGTTGAGGTTAGCCAGGTTCTGCCCGATCACGTCGAGCGCGGCCGAGTTCGCCTGCAGGCCGCTGGAACCGATGAACAGCGCGTTCAGAGCCACGAGTCTTCTCCTGGTGTTGGTCCGAGGTGCCCCGCGGCCCCCGCCGCGGTGCGGGGCTCTCGCCCCGCGGGTGGTATGGTTGGGGTTGGTTCGGTTGGGTTAGCTGCTGACGCTCGTGACCTGGTCGAGCCCGACCCGGTCGCTGCCGATCTGGAGCACGTAGTTCCCGTCGCTCAGGGTCACCGCGCCCACCTCGCCGGCCAGGGCACTGCCGCCCTCGGCCGGGGTGTACGTCACCGTCTTGCCGATCAGGTCGGCGCCCTGGGTGAGCTGCTGGAGCTTGAGCATCTCGCCGAAGCTGGCGTTCAGCTCGGTCAGCCCCTGGACCGTCTGGAGCTGCGACAGCTGCGTGATGAAGCTCTGGCTGTCCACCGGCTCGAGCGGGTCCTGGTTCTGCAACTGCGCCACGAGCAGCTGGATGAACTGGTCCTGGCTCGTCCCGATCGCGTTCACGCTCGCCATCGTCATCCCTCCTCGGATCAGGCGATGTCAGACGGTCACATCCAGGCCGCTCGCCGGCAGCGGCGCGGCGTACCACGGGCGGGTGGCCCGGGCCGCAGTGGGCACCGGCGGGACGTCGGTCGGGGTTCGATCCGCCGACCGGCCGTTCGGGTTCGCAGAACCCCCGCCGAAATCACTGCTCGTCGTCACGTCGAACCGCTGCACGGTCACGCCGGCGGCTTCGAGCCGCTGACGCAACTCCGGCAGCTGACTCTCGATCATTCTCCTGACGGCGTCGTCGGCGACGACGACCTCGCCGCGCACGTGGTCGCCGGAGCCGACCAGGTTGACCCGCACCTGCCCGAGGTCCGGCGGGTCGAGCCGCATGCGGAACTCGACCTCGCCGGTCGCGGCGAGGTGGCGGGTGTGGGCCACGACGCCGTCGGTCAGCTGCACGGCGACCGGCGTGGCGGGCACGGACCGGGCGACCGCCGGCGGCGCGTCGGTCATCTGCGGGGAGGTCGGCACCGTCACCGGCGCGGGCACCGCGACCCCTTGGGGCAAAGTCGTGTCCGCATCGCGGGCCAGTTCGGCGACGGGCGTCTGTGCCAGCCGGGTGGCGCGGCCGGTCGCCGTTTCGGTGACGATACCGGCCGTCGGGGTGACGAACACGTCCGTGCTCATCTCCGGGCGGCTCGGGGCCAGAGCGGCCGGGTACGCCGTAACCGGGGCGGTGATCGTCTGCGGGGCGACGGCGGCCGGCTGCGGAGTAACCGTGACCGACGGCGGGGCGACCGGCGGCGCGACCGTGACCGGCTCTGCAACGACTGTGACCGGTTGGGCCAGGGGCAGCGCCGGCTGTGTCGTGACCGGCGTGGGTTGTGTCGAAGTCGCCGCCTGGGGTGGGAGCGACGGCGATTGTTGGCTTGCGGCCGTCGGCGGAGTGATACCCGCGTCGCGGGCCACGTCGGCGAACGGCACCGCAGGGGCGGCGGTCGGGGCGGTCTCGGCGAGCCGGGCACCAGTGTTGGCAAGGGCGACGAACCGCTCGCCCGCCACCGAGGGGCGGTCGCCAACCGTCACGTCGGGCAGACCGGCGACCGCGTTCGTGGCCTCGACTGTCACGTCCGGCGGCGTGAGCGGGACCGGCGGCGCCGGAACCACGACCGCGTCCGTGACGATCGGCGCCTGGGCCGGGATGGTCGGCGTGCGGGCCGCCGGGACACCGGCCGGGAGCGGATTCGCCGGCGTCGCCGCGGTCGGGTTCGGCCCAGCCGCCGGCGGCGCGGGAACTTCCGGCACCGCGGTCCGTGTCGCGGGCGGGGTCTCAGGCGGCGTGGTCGGGCGGGCGCGGGTGTCGGGCTGTTGCGTCAGCGGCGTCTGGTTCTGCAACCCGGCCGCGATCTGGAACCGCAGCTGTTCAGTCCGAGACTGCGTGTCGGCCGCCAGGGCGGGTAGGTTGTCCGACGTGGCAGTCGTCACCCCGACGGCTGCGGCGTCCAGATCGACAGTGGGTGTCGCCTGCGGTGCGGCCGGCGTGATCCCGGGAACCACCACAAGGACGCCTGCGGCGGCGAGGGCAAGTGCGTTCTGGTCCGTCGTCCGCGGGTCGGCGAGCAGGTCGGCTTCCGCGTCCCCGACGGCCAGGCTCGCGTCGTCCGCCGGCGGGGTCGCGGCGGCGACCGCGGTGCCGAGAATCAGGTTGAACGGGTCGGTCGGGGCGGCGGACGCGGCCGGTGCGGTCGCGGTCGCCGGGACCGGCTGGGGCGCGGTCGTTACTGCGGTAACGGCAGTCGCCATAAGAAGTTCCGTGGGCCGCCGCGCCCGTTCGACGGGCCGATCCGCCGGGCCGTTAGACGCCGGTCAGACAGGGTACAAATCTCGGGCCGCGTTTCGCGCTCCCACTCGGGCAGTCGCTCCGGCGACGCCAGTTCTTGTAACACGGGAATCGCCGCCGGGCGCGGATGTGCCGAAGAAAACGTGCGGAATCTTTAAGGCGACTTTGGCCGGCCGCGCAATTGTTCAATCTGGGCCTCAATCTCGGCCGTGGACCGCAGCAGCGAGAGCTGCCAGACGGCACATTCGGCCAGAAACTCGTCGTCCTTCGCGTTCGCCACCTCGCGGAACACCACCGCCGCCTCGGACCGGCGGTTCAACTTGCGGAGGCAGCAGCCGGTCAGATACTGAGCGAAGGCACGGTCCTCGCGGCCGAGGCCGGCAGGGTCGATCTGCCGCGCGACCAGCAGCGCCGCCTCGTAGTCTTTGTCGCGGAAGTAGTTCATTGCCGCCCGCACCGCGTCCACCGGCGGCCCGACCGGCGTCGGGAGGCGCGGCCCGACGGGGGGCCGGGTCGTCGGCAGCCCGGACCCGGCCGGTCGCTCGTCCAGACGCTTGAGCAATTCCTGCAACTGCCCCTGAAGCCTCGCCCGCTCGGTGGCCGTCGATTCGGCCGCCTTCGGGAACGGCGCCGGCGGGTCGGGCACGACCTTCGGCGCCGGCCGGTCGCCGGCCTTCGGGGCCGGGACGGGGAGTGGCTGTTGTGCCGCCGACCCCGCGGCCAGCAGCCCGGCGAGCACCAGCCCGAACGCGACGTTCCGCCCGCCCACCCACCACATGGCGCGTCCCCTCTCGGGGCGGGGTATAGCCCGCCCCGCCCGCCCGGGCAACCCCGGATCAGTGGCGGAGCAAGTCCTCCGCCACTTCCTTCCAGTTGACCTCTTTGAGCGAGTACATGATGAGATCCTGGTAGAGCTCGTTCCCCTTGACCGGGCTCCCCGCGGTGAAGGTGGCCGACAGCCGGACGGAGAGATCCTTGGCCGCCATCTCCTCGACCGATTCGGACCGCTCCCGCACGGCGGCCGAGGAGGCGGCTGCCTCGCGGCACGCCCGGGCCTTTTCCTTCCAGTCCTTGTGGCGCTTGGAGTCGGAGGCCAACCACTCCGACACCAGCCGCGTGGCCGGCCCCTGCTCCCCGCCGCGGGTCGCGGAGTCGCGCCCCTTCGCCAGCTGCGACCCCTCCTCCTTCGGCACGCTCCCGTAGGCCGGGTCGTTGAGCACCGCCCCGTTCCGGGCCGGCTTCTTGGCCGCCCCGGACGGGTCCACGAAGTAGTTCGCCACCGACTGGCGCGTCTTCTGGTCCTGCGCCCCGATCCACATCACGAGGAAGAAGGCCATCATCGCGGTCACGAAGTCCGCGTACGCCACCTTCCACGACCCGCCGCCCTTTGCGCCCGCCATGTCACGCCCCTTCGGGTTCGGGTGCTCAGCCGAACAGCTGCTTGAGTTCGGCCTGGCTCGGCCGGCAGTCGGTCCCGACCACGCGCCGGGCGCGGGTCACCACGTCCTTCGGGCTGACCCCGTCGTTGATCGCCACGATCCCGGCGGCGACGGCCTTGAAGAACGTCACCTCCTGCTCGCCCAGCGCCTCCATCCGGCCGGCGAGCGGGGCGAAGAACCCGTAGGCCATGAGGATGCCGAGGAACGTGCCGACGAGCGCCGCCCCGACCTTGTAGCCGATCTCTTCCACCGGCCCGCCGATCGCCTGCATCGTCACCACGATCCCGAGCACCGCCGCGACGATCCCGAACCCGGGGAGGGCGTCGGCCGACTTCGCCAGCGCCCCCGTCGCCGCGTGGTGCTCGCGCGAGATCACCTCGATCTCCTCGTCCAGCCACCCGGCGAGCTGCCCGCTCTCGACCGACCCGTCCACGATCAGCGCCAGCCCGTCGCACAGGAAGTCGCGGATGTGGTGGTTCCCCCCGATCCTCGCGTACTGGCGGAAGATCGTGCTGTCGTTCGGGTTGGTGACGTGGCCGTCGAGCGCCAGCACCCCGTCCTGTCGGACCTGCCGGGCCAGGGCGTAGAGTGTCTGGAACAGCTCGGTGCATGTCGCCTTGCCGAACGCCGACCCCTTGAGCGTCTGGAGGATGCCGCGGATCAGGTCCACGATGACCTTCTTCGGCGACATCATGACGAGCGCCCCCAGCGACGCCCCGCCGATGGTGACGAATTCGGACAGGTGGATGAGCGCGGCCACCTTCCCGCCGGCCATCGAGAAGCCGACGAGGACCGAGCCGAGGACGATCGCCGCGCCTGCGATAACAACCACCGGACACCCACAATACGAGGGCACGGGCCGGGCGGTCCCGCTACCCGCATGATCGAACCGGGGGCCGGATTTTTGCCCCGTAGGAATCGTGCGGGCGGCGTAACCCGTGCCGCGGCGCGGCGATCCGGCCCGGCTCACGCGGGCGGCGGACCCGGCCGATAGCGCCCGCGGAGGACCAACATGCGCCGCGCCGGCCTGCTGCTCGCACTCGGCCTGACGTTCGCTGCCCCGGCCCCGGCCCGCGCCCAGGAGCCCGACGACCTGGTCGTGCGGCAACTTGCTGCGGTCGTCCGCGACTTCCGTCTACCGCTCCCGCAGCGAGTCGAGGCGGCGCGGACGATCGGCCGGATAGGCCCGCGCGCGGGGGCGGCGGTCCCGGATCTCGCCCAGCAACTCCTCCGCCTCCGCGGCGCCGAATTGGAGCCACTCCAGGAGGCGGTCATCGACGCGCTCGGGCAGATCGGCTCGCCGGCCCGGCCGGCGCTCCCGGCGATCGCCCGGACCGCCGGCCGCAGCACCGACATCGACCAGGCGATCAAGCGGGCGAAGGTCACCATCCTGGCGTCGAGCGACTCCCAGGACGTGGGGGCGCTGACGAAGCAGCTCCAGAGCACCGACGCGAGCTACCGGCTGCGGGCGGTGAAGGCGCTGGGGGCGATCGGCCCCGCCGCCCGGTTCGCCGTCCCGGACCTGACGGCGGCGCTGCGGGACGCCGACCCGGACGTGCGCCGGGCGGCGGTGGCGGCGCTCCAGCTGATCGTGCCGGACGCCCCGCCGTCGGAGGCGGTGGTGCGGGCGATCGCCATCGACCTGCGTGACCCGGACGCGACGGTCCGGCTGTTCGCGGTGCGGGCGCTGGGGCGGTTCGGCCGTGCCGCGGGGGCGGTGGCCGCCGACCTGGGACCGCTGCTGACCGACCCCGACCCGGACGTACGCCGGTCGGCGGCCGAGGTGCTGCCGCGGATCAGCGGGCCGTAACCGGTTCGTAGGTCGGGCCGGATCTGCGAGGCCCGACCTACTGGCCCGTCCGTCGCTCAGTACCGGCTCTCCGAACGGTCTCATCTGTGTCTGATACGTGACCATAAGTGACCGGATTTCCGGATGTCGCGGACGATGGGGCTCGTCCAAGTCCAGCCACACTTTGATCTTGCGCCCAAACCGCACCACAGCTTGGTGTCTGATACGTGACCATAAGTGACCTTTCGCACACGACCGGCGCTCATCCGCGGCCAGCCACGCCTCATACCCGGTCCGGTTGGTGCTGTCCGGTTCGAGTTTGGTGGGACCGGCGTCCCGCCGGCCTTCCCGGACGACCGGCGGGACGCCGGTCCCACCAGATCAGACACCCCCAACCGGACCGGGTATCAGGCGTGCGTCCGCAACACCCACGCGACGGCCGTCGGCCGCCATAACAGTGCATGACCGCGCGGCTTAAGGATTTGGGGGAAGCACGGGCCGGGTGTGATGCGCCGAGTCCGAAAGCCACTGCCGCGGTCCGGGCCGCAGGCAGAGTCGGTGGGACCACACCCGACACCTCACCGAAGTGTACGGGCCGAGTTGCCTGCCCGCGGCGTGGCGAATGGCCGGCTCACGGCGGACGGTCGTCGGACTCGACACCGAGCGATCGACAGACCACCACGCCGAACCGGCCCCTACCGGATGAAGTCGAGCAGGCTCGGCGACAGGAGCTTGGAGGTGACCGCCATCGTCGCCTGGAGGGCGGTCTGCTGCTCGGTCATCCGCACCACCGCCTCGGCGAAGTCGGTCGAGCCGAGGTCGCCGGCGCGGACGTCGGCCGCGGACTTCAGGTCCACCGTCCGGTCCTTGATGACCTCGAGCGTGGCGAGGCGCGACGACTGCTCGGCCCGCGTCTCGCCGATCGCGTCGCGGGCGGCGTCCACGGCGGCCAGCCGCGGGGTCAGCGCCGCCGACTTGCCGGAGTCCGTCAGGTTGGGGTCCTTGAGCACGTCGCGGAGGTCGATGAGCGCCTGGAAGGCGTCCCCGCCGGCCTGTTGGAACACCTGGTTGCCGGCGTACCGGTTCTCGACCGTCTGCCCCGGCCCGATCAGCACCCGCGCCCGCTCGGCCGTCCCCTGGTAGGCGACGGTGGTCGTGCCGGCGGTGGTGGTCAACTGGAACGGCGGCGTGTCGGACGCGGTCCCGCCGAACAGGTACTGGCCGTTGATCTGGGTGTTCCCGGCGGCGGTCATCCGCTCCAGCAGCGAGTCCACCTCGGCCGCGAGCGCGGCGAACCCCCCGCCGTCGGTCGTGCCGTTGGCCCCTTCCAGGGCGATCTGCTTGGCCCGGGTGAGGACGGCGTTCGCCTCGCCGAGGGCGTCGTTCGAGGCGTTCAGGTCGTTCGTCGCCGACGCGATCGTCTGGTTGTACACCTCGTACCGGCCGCTGTCGGCCTTGGCGCGGACGTAGGCCGGGTAGTTCCCCGGGTCGTCCGACGGGGTCTTGATCCGCTGCGAGGACGAGAGCTGGTCCTGGTACTTGGCCACCGCCTGGCTCTGCTGCTGCATGTACCGGATGGCGTTGTTCGACTGGCTCTGGGCGCTGATGCGGACGTTCACGGCGGGCCTCACGGGTGCGGGGGCGGGGGCGGCGGGCCGCCGGCTCAGCGGATGATTTCCATGACCTTGTCGAGGGCCGAGTTGACCACCGACAGGTACTTCGACCCGGCGTCGATCATCCGCTGGTAGTCGAGCAGGTTGACCAGCTGCTCATTCATGTCCACGCCGGTGACGGACAGCTCGATGTCGCTCATGTTCTGGAGGGCGGCGGCCTGGGCCTCGCTCTGGTCGCTGAACAGCTGGACGTTCTGCCCGACCGTCGCGGCCAGGTCGGAGAACTCGCCCCCGAGCGTCCGCCCGCCACTCACCTGCTGGTCCCGGACCGCGGCCAGCCGCTCCAGGTTCGTCGCGTCCGCCGGCTGCCCGGTCCGGGACACGGCCAGCCGGCCCGGGTCGGCGGCGAACTCGGGTCGGACCGCGATGGTGGTCGCGTCGGTGCCCTGGAACAGGCCGTTGAGCCCGAGCGCCGGGAGGAGGCCGCCGGTGTCCGGGTTCGGCAACGCGGCGCCGCCCGGCGGGGTGGTCGGGGCGCGGCCGGCGAAGTCGAACGTGTACCCGGCCTGGGCCTGGAGGCTCAGCTGGTTGGTCTGCGGGTCCACGCTCCCCTGCACCGCCCCGCCGGTGCCGGCGGTGACCGCGGCGGCCAGGTCGTTGAGGCTCTGGGTCGCGGGGTCGAAGGGGATGGCGACGTTCGTGCGCGTCCCGCCGTTCGTCAGGCTGATCGTGAGCGTGCCGGCCGTCGCGGCCGCCGGGAGCCCCTGGGTGGCGAGCGGGGCGGCCGGGTCGCCGACCGACACCCCGGCGGACGCGGCCGTGACCGGCCCGCCGGCGCCGATGCCGGTGGCCTGGACGGCGTTCACGCGGGTGATGAGCTCGCGGGCGAGGCCGTCGAGGCGGGACCGGGTGGACGTCAGATCCTGGTTGTACGTCTGGAGTTGCCCGCCGAGCGACCCGCCCGAGAACTTGAGCGGCTGGCTCGACCCGGTCTGGGTGACGACCATGTTCCCGGTCGAGTCGGCGGAGGCGGCGAAGGTGTTGGCGAACTCGCCGACGACGATCGGGGCGTCGGTGGCGAGCACGTTCACCACCCCGAACGGCTGCGGCACGGTGCGGACGTCCATCCGCTTCGAGAGCTCGTTGATCAACCCGTCCCGCTGGTCGCGGAGGTCGTTCGCCTGTGCCCCGGTCTGTTCGACGGTGGAGATGCGCGTGTTCAGGGCGGCGATGCGGGTGGCGAAGCCGTTCACCTCGTCGACGGTCCGGCTGATCTGGGTGCCGACGTCGGCGCGGAGCCGGTCGATGTCGCCGGCGGCCGTCCTGAGCTGGCCCGCCACGTCGCCGGCGGCGGCCAGGGTGGTCCGGCGGAGGGCGGTGCTCTCCGGGTGGGCGGTGAGCTCCTCGGCGGCGTTGAAGAACGCCTCCAGCCCGTCGCCGATCGTCCCGGGGCTGGTGCCGAGGGCGGCCTCGACCTGCTGCTGGGCGGCCAGCCGGGCGGTCGCGTACTCGCGGTCGCCGTTCCCGCGGAGGATGGCGGTGCGGGCCGCGGGCACCTCGTACCGGGTGATGGACGCCACGTCGACGCCGGCGCCCCGAACCCCGTCCACGGTCATGGACGCGAGGTTGAGCGACTGCCGGTGGTAGCCGACGGTGCCGGCGTTGGCCATGTTCTGGCCGGTCAGCGCGAGGCCGCGCTGGCCGGCGGACAGGATGGTCAGGCCGATCGAGGTGCTGTTCATGGCCGCTCGCGGTGGCCGCGGTTACCCGCGGGTTTGGAGGGTGCCGCCGGCCGGACCCAGGGCCGACCCCGACGGGCCGTACCGGCCCGCGGCGCCGCCGGTGGTCAGCTCGGAGAGCACCCCGCGGAAGTAGGATCGAAGGTGGAGGGCGAGAGTTGCGTGCCGGCGCTGAACGGCCTCGAGTTCGCCGGCCGCCGCGGTCAGCCGGGCGCGGGCGGAGCGGAGGTCGGCGGCCGCCGGGTCGGGGAGGCGGTCGGCGAGCGCGGCCAGCGTTACCCCGGACGCCGGGACGCCGACCGCGGCGGCGACCGCCTCGGCCTCCGTCCGGCGTGCCGCGGCCGCGTCTTGCATCCGGCCGGCGAGCGATTCCTGCTCGGCGTGCGCGCCGCCGAGGGCGGTCAGGTCGCCGGTGCGGAGGGCGGCGTGGGCCGCCGCGGTCGCCGCGGTCGCGGCGCGGAGGAGGGCTTCCTCGTCACGCAGGCGGGCCAGGAGGGCGGGAATCGGCGGGGCGGGGTCCATGCGGCGCGGTCACCGGTGCCGGGGTCATGTGGCGGGCGAGCGAGTCGGCGAGCCCGACCCCGCCGCCGTCGGCGAGGTGGCGGCCGAGGTACAGGTCGAACAGCCCGCCCTGAACGTCCCCGGAGTCGCCGGGGAACAGCCCCTCTTCCAACGACTGGCGCATCTCCTTGAGCACCATCGCCAGGAAGGTGGCCTCGAACTCCCGGGCCGTCTCGCGGACCTTCGTCTCCCGCCCGCCCTGAACCGTAGCACCCATTCCCGGCAGTTGCGCGGGCCGGATTGCCAACTCCGGTGACAGGAATTGCGGCCCGATCATGACTTTGATCCCGGAGTGAAAAGCACGCGTCTACCGAGTAATGTCGGTTCGGCGAACGGCCGGCGTGAGCCGGCTGGTCGTTGGTACGGGTGCGTCAGTGGTGCCCCGGGAAGGCCACGAGCCGCGACCGAAAGGGAGTGGCCGCTGAACCCACCTTCGCCGCGAGCCGGCCGCGGGGTACGCCGGCCGCTCCCTTTCGGTCGCGGCTCGTGAGGCGATGACGAGTCCTTGAAGGCACCCGTACCAACCACCAGCCGGCTCACGCCGGCCGTTCGCCACGTCGGTCCGCGTCAGATGATGACGAGTTCGGCGTGGAGCGCGCCGGCCTGCTTGAGCGCCTGGAAGATGGCGATGAGGTCGCGCGGCGTGACGCCCAGCGCGTTCAGCGCACGGGCCACCTCGGCGACCGTCGCCGACTGCGGCACCACGATCAGCCGCCGCCGCTCCTCCGTCGCCGAGATGTTCGGCACCGGCACCACCGCCGTGTTCCCGCCGGCGAGCGGGTTCGGCTGCGAGACCACCGGGTTCACCGACACGCCGATGTACAGGTTCCCGTGCGACACCGCCGTCGTGGCGATGGCCACGTTCTCCCCCGCCACCACCGTCCCGGTCCGCTCGTTGATGACGATCCGCGCCGGTATGTCCGGGTGTACCTCGATCAGCCCGATCTCGGCGACCTGCTGGGTCGGCGACTTCGCCGGGTCGGGCGGGAGGCAGACCTCCACCGCCCCGGCGTCGAGCGGGGCGGCGACGCCGGGGAACTTGACGTTGATCTCGCGGGCGATCATCCGGGCGGTGTTGAAGTCCGGGTCCTTCAGCAGCAGTTGCACCTTGCCGTGGTGCATCAGTTGACCGGGCGCTTCCTTCTCGATGATCGCCCCGCCCGGCACCCGGCCGACGTTCAGGTGGTTTTTCTGAATGCCCGAGGCGAGCACCGTCGCGGAGAAGCCGCCGACCGACACCGGCCCCTGGGCGACCGCGTACACCTGCCCGTCGGCCCCGCGGAGCGGGGTGAGCATGAGCGTGCCGCCCTGGAGGCTGCGGGAGTCGTCCACGACGGACACGGTCACGTCGATCCGGCTGCCGTTCCGCGAAAACGGCCCGATCTCGGCGACGACCATGACGGCCGCGATGCTCGTGGACCGGAACACCGACTCGGACGGCTGTTGGCTGAAGATGTTGGTGGTGACGCCCATCCGCTGGAACATGTCCACCGCGACCTGCTGGGTGAACGTGCTGCGGCCGCCGGTCTGGTCGAGGCCGGCGACAAGGCCGAACCCGAACAGCTGGTTGCTGCGGGCGCCGGCCACGTCGGTAATGTCCTTGATGCGCACCTGCGCGGCCGCCGGGAGGGCGAGCGCGAGGACGGCGGCGACGGCGGCGAGCGGGCGGAGCATGTGCAGAGCCTCCGTGGGGGCTAATACCCGGTCCGGTTGCGGGTGTCTGAGTCTGGTGGGACCGGCGTCCCGCCGGTCTTCCCGGACGACCGGCGGGACGCCGGTCCCACCAAACTCAAACCGGACCGCACCAACCGGACCGGGTATTAGCCCGGTGTCCGTCCGAGCCCGGAGCGTGAGCGACGGGGTGGGCGAACCCGTTCTTCGCCACACGATCCCAACGGGTTCGCCCACCCCGTCGCTCACGCTCCGGGCTCGGACGAACCTGGCGTCAGAACGGGTTGATGACGTTCACGACCCGGCCGATGACGCCCTGCTTGGTGAACCGCGTCGCCGGGCCGCGGCCGAGGTAGCTCACCCGGAAGTTCGCCACGTTCCCGGACAGCACGACGTTCCCCACCGCCACGTCCTGCTGGCGGACCACGCCGGTGACGCGCAGCACCCGCTCCTCGCCCTGCACCACCCGGCTGCGGTAGCCCTCGATCACCAGGTTCCCGTTCGGCATCATGTCCACCACCGTCACCGCGAGCTGGTCGGTGAACGTGCGGTTCGTGTTCATGGTCGCCGACCCGTTGAACGACCGGGCCGTCGTCTCGGACGGGAAGTTCAGCACCGTCCCCGTCGCCGGGGTGCCGCCCCCGCCGCCCGCCCCGCCGGCGACCGCGGTGCCGGTGCCGAAGAACGTCACCGACCCGCTGCCGCTGGTCGTGCGGTTCAGCGCCCGCGTGTCCTGCTCGGCGGCGATCGTGGTCTCGGTGACGACCACGGTGAGCACGTCGCCGATCGCCCGGGCGCGGTTGTCCTGGAACAGGAAGGCGTAGCGCGGGTCGCGGCGCTCCCAGATCGAGTCCGCCTTCCCGACCGTCGTCCCGGCCGCGGCCGCCGCCAGCCCGGCCATCGCCCATCGCCACCGGCTCATGGCGTCTCCCCGAGTTCGATGTCCACCCGCCCCGGCCCGGTCACCCGGGCGCGGAGCACCTTGTGCGAGTCGACGTTCTCGACCCGGATCACCTCGCCGACCCGCCCGTCCTGGTGGCTCTCGCCGGCCGCGGTCACCACCAGCGCCCCGACCCGCGCGGTCATCGTCACCCGCTGCCGGGCGCGCACCACCGGCGGCCCGGTGGGGGCCGGCGGGATCGCCGCGGCACCCGGGATCGGCGGCAGCGCCGCGAGCGGCTGCGGGGCGCCCGCCTGAACGTCGAACTGGACGGCGAACACGAGCAGTTGTTCGCCGCCCGCCGACAGCGTCACGTCCATCTGCGCCCGCCCCGGCCGCGTGACCGGCGCGTGCGGCCGGGCCGCGACCACCAGCTTCTCCGCGGCGGGAATCTCGGGCAGTCGCACGACCACGGGCGCGACGAGCTCGGCCGTCGCGCCGGCCATCGACGGCGGCAGCTTGCGCAGCAGCTCCTCGCGCGCCGCGGGCACGACCTCGTCGGGCGTCACCGGCCGGCGGTCGGCCGCCACGGCGGTCCGCTCGGCCCCGGTGACCGCCGCGGTCGCGCCGGCGAGTTTGATGCGGAACTCGACGGCACGCTTCGTCAGCGTCACCCCGGCGTCGCGGCTCTTGAGCTCGGCGAGGTCGAGCGCGGCGACGCGGGCGCGCTCGGCCGGCGTGCCGCCGGTCACGCGGGCCACGCCGCCGACCGTCACGATGCTGGTACGCGCCGCGGCCTGGGCCGGCAGGTCCACGACCAGCGGGTCGTCGGCCCGCGCGGCCGGACCCGCGAGAAGAAGCAGCGCGGCGGCGATTCGCCGGGTCATGGTCTCACCGGATGAGTTCGGTCGTGGCGGAGAGCATGTTGTCGGCCGTCCGCACCGACCGGGTGTTGAACTCGTAGGCCCGCTGCGCGGTGATGAGCCCGACGAGTTCGGTCACCACGTCCACGTTCGACCGCTCCAAAAACCCCTGCTGCACCAGCCCGACGCCGTTCTGCCCCGGCGTCGCCGTGACCGGCGCCCCGGACGACGGCGTCTCGGCGAACAGGTTCCGCCCCTGGGCGCTGAGGCCGGCGGCGTTCTGGAAGCGGACGAGCGTGAGCTGCCCGAGCTGGATCGGCGCGTTCACCGCGCCGGCGGTCGTCGCCGTGATCGTGCCGTCCGCCCCGATGGTGATGTTCAGCGCCTGCTGCGGCACCGTGATCTGCGGGTTGATGAGGAACCCGTCGGGCGTCACCAGGCTGCCGGTCGCGTTCACCCGCAGCGCCCCGTCGCGGGTGAACCGCGCCTCGCCGCTCGGCAGCGTGACCTGGAAGAACCCGTCCCCCTCGATCGCCACGTCGAACGGGTTCTGGGTGTTGACCAGCGCCCCCTGGGTGAAGGTCTTGGCGATCCCGGACACCCGCGACCCGCTGCCGATCTGGAGGCCGGTCGGGAGCGTGAGCCCCTGCGCCGCCTGCGCGCCCGGGCTCTGCGCGTCGACGTAGATCAGGTCCTGGAACGACGCCTCGCCCCGCTTGAACCCGTTCGTGTTGACGTTGGCGAGGTTGTTCGCGGTGTTGTCGATGGCCGTGCTCTGGGTGCTCATCCCGGTCGAGGCGGTGTACAGCGCGCGGATCATGCTCGGGCCTCGGGTTAGGTCTGCGGCCGGGTGTTCAGCTGGATCGACTCGCCGATCGCCCGCAGCGCCCGCTGGGCGGCGTCGAAGTAGCGGCCCGTCTCGATCATCTTCACCATCGACTCGGCCGGCTCGGTGTTCGCCCCCTCGCGCCAGCCCTGGAGGATGCGCCCCTCCGTCTGCACCGGCCCCGCCGCCGGCGGCGCGGTGTAGAGCGTCGGCCCGGCGGCCGTGAGCTGGCGGACGTCGTTGAAGCGGGTGGGGCGAATGTTCCCGGCCGGCTCGCCATCGGCGGTCACCGACCCGTCGGACGCGACCACGATTCGGACCGACCCCGGCGGGATGGTGATGGGGCCGTCCTCGCCCAGGAGCGGGTAGCCGCCGCTGGCGGTGACGAGCTCGCCGTCGGGGGTGAGGCGGAAGGTGCCGTTGCGGGTGTACAGCGGGCCGTTCGGGCCGCGGACGGTGAAGAACTGGCCGGGCTCGCCGAGCGCCAGGTCGAACGGGGCTTCGGTTTGGCGGAGCGGGCCGGGGCGGAAGTCGTGGTAGACGGCGGTCACCGCCGTGCCCGTCAGGTCGCCGGTCGGGTCTTGTGCCCGACCGAGGACGCGGTCGAACGTCTCGGACACCAGGCCGCGGGTGCGGTAGCCCGGGGTGGACGAGTGGGCGAGGTTGTGGGCGGTGACGTCCTGGATTTCGGTGGCCGACTGGAGGCCGGAGGCGGCGCCGTACAGCCCGCGGATCATGACGGCGGCTCCGGTCGGGAGGGTCGTACCGCCGGTAGTATCGACCGCCCCGGGGGGCCGCGCTCACTCCGACCGCGCGAACCCCGGCACGCCGCAAACTCGCCCCCGCCCGCGCCGGCTACGCCGTCGCCATCACCATCTGCGACCCGGCCGTGGGGCGGACCTGCCCGGAGCGCTCGAAGGCGTTCGCCGCCTCCCGCACGCCCTCGAACCCCTCGCGGAGCGTCGTCAGCACCTTGCGGGCGGTGCGGATGCCGTCCGCCCGCGGCGTGCGGAGCTCGTTCGCCACGAACTCGTACAGCCGGAGTAGGTTCGCGCCCATCTCCTCGTGCGCCTCCAGCCGCACGCCGGAGGCGAGCTCGCCGATCGTGAGCTGCACCTTGGCGAGCTGGCCGACGGCGGCGGGCGTGTCGCCGTCGGCGAGGGACTTCTCGGCCCGGGTGAGGCGCTCCAGCGTCTTGTCGTAGAGGGCCAGCACGAGGTCGATCCGGGTGATCCCGGCGGCCTGTTCCTGGCGGCGGTAGGTGGCGTAGGCGTTCATGGTCGCACGTCAGCGGATGGTCGTGGGGATGAGCGAACTCAGCTGGCTCTGGACGCCCTTGAGGTTGTTGACCGCGCTCTCCATCGCGGCGAACCGGAGCGCGAGGCGCTCCTTCTGCTCCTCGATCAGGGTGTTCTGCCGGGAGATCTGCTCGTCCACGGCGTCCACCTGGGTCTCGAACTGCTTATCGAGCATCGTCAGCCGGCCGTTGCCCGTGTCGAGGTACTTTGTCAGCACCTCGTTCAGCCGGGCGGCGAGCCCCTGGGTCACGGTCACGTTCGCCGACCCGGGCGCGGCCAGCCCGCTCCGCACCTGCAGCCCCTCGGTGTTCTTGTTCCCGGCCGACCCGGTCAGCACCTGGCCGGTCCCGCTCGCCGCCTCGGTCTTGCCGTCGACGACGAAGTTCCCGGCCACGTTCTGCCCGGTCGCCGTCTCGGCCCCGGTGAACCCGAGCGCGGCCAGGGCGCCGCCGCCGGCGAACTCGACCTTCGACGACGCCCCGAACAGCTGGGAGGTGATCGTCAGCTTGTTGTCCGGGTCGAGCGCGACCGAGACCGGGTTCGAGGTGAACGCCGGGTTGGTGTTGATCCGCTGCTGGAGGAGGCTCGCCACCTCGGTCGGGGTGTACGTCCCCGGTTCGATGGTGATGCCGACCGCGGCGAGCCCGTTCAGCTTGATCGACAGCGCCGTGTCCGGCGGGGAGATGACGACGCTCGCGGCCAGCGCGTTGGTCGCCGTGACCGCGGCCCGGGTCGCCGGGGCGGTGACGTTCACCTGGTACGGCGTCGCCGCGGGCGTCGGCTTCGTCCGGGCGGTGCCGAGGACGAAGCTCATCCCGGGGTTGTCGCTCGCCCCGGTGAGGGCGAACATCCGCTTCACGTCGTCGAGCGTCACCCCCGACACCTGGCCGCCGAGCGCCTGGTCGAGCTTGGCGGTGTCCACCTCCAGCCGGCCCTTGTCGGTGAACGTCACGCCGAGGGCGGAGAGGCGGTTCATGTCGGCCTTCACCCCGCCGACCACCGTGGACAGGGCGGTCGTGAGGTCGGACTCGAGGTTGGCCGCGTCCCGGTTCCCGAGGAGCACCCCGGCCTGGCCGCTGTCGGCGTTGAAGTCGTCGCGCTTGTCGATGAAGTCGACCACCGCGTTGAAGCTGGCGGCGAAGTCCTGGACGGCCTTCGACGCGGCCCCGGTGTCGGCCGCGACGGTGACGGTCACCGCCTTCGCCGGGTCGGCCTGCTTCAGGTTCAGGGTGACGCCGGGGATGAGGGCGTTGAGCTGGTTGGTCGCGCTGTTGACCGTCACCGCCCCGGACCCGGACCCGAGCTTGACCTCGGCGTCGCGGGCGGCCTGGAGGGTGGTGGCGAGCGGGTCGATGGCGGCGCCGGCGCCGGCCGTCAGGTTGTTCGTCACCTGGATGGCGTTCGCGGCGCCGGTGCGGGTGGACGAGAGCACCAGCCGGTACGGGTTGGCGGAGCCGTCGTTGATGATGCTGGCCTTCACGTCCGCGCCGGCGGCGTTGATCGCGTCGGCGAGCCCCTGGAGGGTGTTGTTCCGGGAGTCGATGGTGACGGACACGGCTGCCGCCGACCCGACGCGGACGTCGAGCGTCCCCTCCTTGATCCGCGCCGCCGGGTCGGCGAACCCGGCCGACGCCGTCTGCTGCGCCTGGGCGAGCCCGACGACGGTGAGGCTGTACGCGCCCGGGGTCGCGGCGGTCGAGGCGGCGACGGCCACGGCGCCCTCGTCCGAGCTCGTGGCCTTGCGCCCGTCGAACGCCCCGGCCACCGACCGGGACAGGGTGGTGAGCTTCGACTGGAGGTCGAACAGCGTCCCCTGGAGGGCGGCGAAGGTGGACCGCTGGAGGGTGAACTGGTCGCGCTTGGCCTCGAGGGTGGCGACCCGGTTCTGGTTGATGGCGGTGAGGCCGTCGATGATCTTCTGCGTGTCGATGCCGGTCGAGAGGCCGGTAAAGTTCAGGCCGTTGCTGTTGATCCCACCGACCGTCGCCATGGGACACCGAGCGGGTGTGAGGGGTGTGGGGCGCCGGGTGTAGTATCGAAGGGGTTCGCGCGGAATTGCCCGGCGCGCGGAAAGCCCACCCGCCGGGGACCGGCGGGTGGGCTTCGGGTGACGGCGGTGTCGGCCGCGGGCGGGGATCAGCCGCGGAGCAGGCCGGCGACCAGCTGGGTCATCTGGTTGGCGTTGCCGAGCACGGTGCTGCCCGCCTGCATCATCGTCTGGTACTTGGTGAAGTTGGCGATCTCGCTGGCGAAGTCGGTGTCGCGGATGACCGACTCGGCCGAGACCGTGTTCTCCAGCGTGGTGCGGAGGTTGTTCGCGGTGCTCTCCAGGGTGTTGGCCTGGAAGGCACCGAGCTGGCCGCGGAAGTTGCCCACGTCCGACAGCGCCTTGTCGATCAGCCCGAGGGCGGTCTGCGCGTCGGTCGCGGTGGACACGTCGGCGTCGTTCAGGAAGTCCGACCCGACGCTCCCGATCGCGTCGGTCGTCATCCGCTTGAAGTCCACCGACGCGGTCTGGTTCTGGTTCGCCCCGATCTGGAAGGTGAAGCCCTCGTTCTTCGTGGCGGCGATGTTGCCGACCGCGTTCGCGGCCCCGTCGATGGTCAGCGACAGGCCCGACAGCTCGCCGGCGAAGCTGAGGACGTTCCCGTTCCCGGTCGTGCTGACCGTGTTCCCGTCGGTGTCCGTGTAGGTGGCCACCGCGTCGGTGTTGGTCGTGGTGCCGGCGGTCAGGCCGGTCGCGGTCAGGGTGGCGGCCGTCCCGCCGACCGTGATGTCGCTGGTGAAGTCGGTGGCCGCCAGCTTCAGGGTGCCGCTGTCGTTGGACGCGACGATGTTGGTGATCCCGGCGTCCTCGAACGAGGCATTGATCTTCCCGACGATGCTGTCCACCGTGTCGCCGACCGCGATGTTCACGGACGCGGCCTTGTTCCCGTCGCCGATGGTCACCGAGCCCTCGTCGCCGGCGACCAGCGTCGCGGCCGGGAGCGCCCCGCCGGCCACCGTCGCCTTCGCGGCGGCGGTCGTCACCGCCACCGTGTACCCGCCGGTCCGGTCGATCGGGCCGGTCGCGGCGCCGCTGAAGCTCGCCCCGGCGACCGTCGTGCTGAGCGACTTCTGGGTGCCGGTGCCGTCGAGCAGCTTCTTGCCGTTGAACTCGGTGCTGGTGGCGATCTTGTCGATCGTGCCCAGGATGTTCGTCAGCTCGGCCTGGTTGGCGGCGAAGGCGTTGGCGTCGTTCACGCCGGCGTTGGCCGAGTCGAGGGCCAGGCCGCGGGCCTTGTTCAGCAGCCGGGTCATTTCGTTCAGCGCGCCCTCACCGGTCTGCACCAGCGAGACGGCCTTGTTCGTGTTGTCCAGGGCCGTCTTCAGGCCCGAGATCTGGGCCCGCTGCCGCTCGCTGATGACGAGGGCCGCCGGGCCGTCCGCCCCGCGGTTCACCTTCAGGCCGGTGGACAGCTTCTCGAGCGAGCTGCCGAGCATGCTGTTCGTCTTGTTCAGGTTGTTCTGAGCCGTCAGCGAGGCCACGTTGTTGTTGATCGCGAGTCCCATCGTCCCGTCTCCCGTTGCAGAGGTCTTGGTGGTTTTGGTTTCCCGACTGCAACGGTTATCGACCCCCCTCCGAGAAATTTGCCCGGACTTCCTCGACCCGCGGCGCGCCGCCGGCACACACGCTGTGGAACCACGACGAGCGCCTCCGTGGCCACCGGCCCGCCGGCCTGTCGTGAGTGTGGCGAGGGCGGCGCCGCCGGCCTGATGCACGGTCCGGCTGAGGGTGTCTGGTGGGACCGGCGTCCCGCCGGTCGTCCGAGAACACCGGCGGGACGCCGGTCCCACCAAACTCCAACCAGACGACACCAACCGGATCGGGTATGAGAGCCCCGACCGGCGGCCGCCGGCGACGGCCGCGGGACACCGTCGCCAAGGGTGTTCCGCCCGGCGCAGAGCTTTCAGGCGTCCGCCCCAACGGGCGACCGGGCAGTGGGGCGAATTTCACCTCTCGCAGGGGAGATCCCCGGTTTGGTCTTTGTTGGGGGGCAACTTTCCCGCCCCAGACACGATGACAACTGCGGCCGGTTTGGCGCGTCGTGTCACGTCACCGGGCCGCAGGAGAGCCCCATGGCAACCTTTCGAGCGCTGGTGATCGACGATTCGCGTGTGATGCGGACGATGGTGATGAAGGCCCTCGGGGCCGCCCGGCTCGGGCAGTTCGAGTTCACCGAGGCGGCGGACGGGGCCGAGGCCCTGGCCAAGTTCGACCCGGCGAAGTTCGACATCTGCTTCGTCGACTGGAACATGCCGAACATGACCGGGCTGGAGTTCGTCAAGCGGGCCCGGGCGCGGGGCGACAGCGACCGCGTGCCGATGATCATGGTCACGAGCGAGCAGGCCGTCGGGAAGATCGACGAGGCGCTGTCCGAGGCCGGGGCGGACACGTACATCTGCAAGCCGTTCACCCCGGAAGTGTTCCAGGTCAAGCTGGAGAAGATCATGAGCAAGCTGGAGGCCGCCCAGCAGGCGCCCGCGGGCGCCGCCGGCGGGTTCTTCTCGGGCCTGTTCAGCTAACCCCACCCCACCCCACGCCCGAGGTCTAGTGATGCAGGCAACCCCGACCGCCCCCGCGACGTTCCCGGCCCCGGTCGTGGCCGCCGTCCGGGGGGCGACCCTTGAGTTCTTCGCCTCGTCCTGCAAGGTCGAGGCGACCGAGCAGCCCGCCCCGCCGGCGGACGAGACGCCCACCGCGTCGGTGATGGCGGTCATGTCCTTCTTCGGCGACCCGGTGTGGTCGTTCGCCCTGGTCCTCCCGGAACCGACCGCGGTGGCCGCGGCCAACGGGTTCGCCGGGTTCGAGATCCCGTTCGACAGCCCGGACATGGGCGACATGGTCGGGGAGATGGCGAACGTCATCGCCGGCGACGTGGTCGCCCGGCTCGACCGGGCCCGGATCAAGGTCCAGATGTCGCTCCCGACCGTCGCCCGGGGACAGGACGTGGAACTCCTCCCGCCGTCCCACACCCAGGAAATCCGACTCCATTTCGCCGGCCCGTCCGGCGGGTTGCAACTCCGCCTGTTCCAGGCCGTGGTCAGCGCCCCGCCCGGTTACAAGCCGAGCGCCTGATCTCCCAAAGCAAAAACGCCCCGGCCCCGGCTGAAGCCGGGGCCGGGGCGTTTTTGCGTCCATCTCTACGACCCTACGACCCATTACCCGGGCCGGCTGTTACCTGGCCGGCACCGCGACGCCCAGGTCGCGAGCCATCCGCCCGGCCAGCGCCGCCCCGGCCGGGCCGAACGACTGTCCCCCCTCAACGCGGTCGAACAGAGCCCGGGCGCGGGCGGGGGCGTCCGCCCCGGGCTCCGTGCGGCGCCCCCACAGGGAAAGCAACTCCGCCCACGCGTCGGCCCGCCCGCCCGCCCCGCGGTAGTCCTGGATGATCGCCCGGGCCGCACCCTCGTCCCCTTCCAGGACGTGGCACACGCACGCACCGACGGCCGCGGCCGCCGTGACGTCCGCGGCGGGGCCGCGGCTGGCGGACCAGAACGCGGCCCGGGCGGCAACGGGCGACCCCTCGTCGAGGTAGGCCCGCCCGACCCACCACCACCCGAGCGCCCCCCAGCGCCCGCCCACGTCCCGGTCGGCCACGTCCAGGAACCGCCGCCGTGCGACCGCCGGCCGGCCGGCCCGGAGTTCGGCCAGCGCGAGGTTGTATTCCGCGGCGGTGACCACGCGCTCGGTCGGCCGGGCCTCCAGGGTCCGGGTGTACTCCGCACCCGCCTCCCGCCACCGCCCCGCCGCGAAGTCGAGGTTCCCCAGGAGTAGCCGTGCGGCCGGGGCGTGGGGGTGCGTCGGGGCGGCGGCGATGAGCCGCCGGGCGGCGGCACTCGCGGCGGCCGGCCGAGAGGCGTCGGTCACCAAATGACCCCCGTCGACCCGCCAACCGCCGCGCCCGGTGAGCGCGGCGACGACCTCCAACAGGGGGGCGTCACGGACCTCCAGAGGCACCGCGCCCGCCGCCTTCCCGGCGAGCCCGTCTGGGTCGCGGACCACAAGACCGGCGGCCGCCGCGAGCTCCCGGACGACGTCGCCCGCGTTCCGGTCGGTCTGTCGAGTCGTGACGAGTGTGTCGTCGCCCCGTCGGGTGATTTCAACCCGCCCGGGCGACGGGCGTGAGTCGTCGGTCGCGGCCGGGGCATCGGGCGGCAGCCAGTCGAGGTACTCCGCCCAGCCGCCGGTCAGGGGGAGCCACGCCGGGGCGTCGAGTACGAACGGGGCGGGCGCGGCCGGGGCGGTCAGCGTGGACGCCTCCAACCCGGCGCGGATGGCCAGACACTCCCCAAGAACCCGCGCGGCCCGGGCGTCGGGATGGCCGGACCGGAGGACGATCGCGTCGAGCAGCCGCCCCGCCCCCTCGCGGTCCCCGGCCGCCGCGGCGCACCGGACGCGGCCGAGCCCCGCCCGGTCGCGGGCGGCGGTCTGCGGGGTGGCCTCCCCGGCCCGCCGGTACGCGGCGTCCGCTTCGCCCACCCGCCCGAGTGCCTCCAGGCAGAGCCCCGAGCGGTACGCGACGGCGGCGTCCTTGCCCGGGGCGGGCGGGGCCGTCGTCAGAGCGGCGAGCGCCTCGGCGAACCGGCCGGCGCGGACGAGCGTGTCCGCCACCGCGAGGTCGGCGTGGCGGGGGCCGCGCTCGTCGGCCGGGGCGTTGACCGCCGGGCGGGCGGGCGCGAAGACCTTCCAGGTGACCACGCCGGTCACGCCCGTGCCCACGAGCGTGAGGCCCGCGAACACCACCCGCCCCCGCCGGCGGCGCCGGGGCGGGGCCGCGGCGGTGGTGGGTGCGGGTGTCGCCGGCGCGGCGGTGGCGACGCCGGTCGCGGCGGCCGCCTGCTCCGCCGCCTCCTGCTCCGCCACCTCCCGTTCCGCCTCCGCCATCGCCGCCTCCCAGGAAGCGGCGATCTCGGCGGCGGTGGGCTCGACAACCGGGGGCGGGGGCATCGGCGTGCTCGGCGGGCGAGTCGGGTCGGGACTTTCCCTCCCATTTTCGAAGCACCGTACCCGAGATTCGCCACCCGCTTGCGACGCCGCCGGTGGGAATCCACGTTTCGCCGGGCAAGAATCCCCGACGCGCTTCGATCTACAAGCCGACGCCGATTCCAGACCGGCACGAACCAGCCACACGGGGAGTCCCGATGGGTGAAGCCACATACACCGTCGCCGACGACCCGGCCCGCCCCGGCGCCGCCCGACTGGTCCTCCGGGGCCGGGTCGGGGTCGCGGACGCGGCCGGGCTCCACCGCGCCGCCCTCGACCTCGCCGCCCGCACCGGGGCCGTCGCCGTCGACTGCGCCGCGGCCGAGTACCTCGACCCGGCGGCCCTCCAAGTGGTCCTGTGCCTCGGCCGGGAGTTGACCGGGCGGGGCCGGCGGTGCGACGTCACCGGGGTGGCCGGGCCGCTCGCCGAAGTATTCCGTCTGGCCGGCGTGGGGGGCGGGCGATGAGCAAGACGGTTCTGGTCGTCGACGACTCCCCGACCATGCGGCGCATGGTCGGGGACACGCTCCGCGGGGCCGGGTACGCGGTCCTCGAGGGGGTGAACGGGGAGGACGCGCTGCGCCGGCTCACCGGCCAGACCGTCCACCTGGTCATCACCGACTTCAACATGCCGGTCATGGGCGGGATGGCCCTGGTCGGCCGCCTCCGGGCCATGCCCACGTTCCGGTTCACCCCGATCCTGGTGCTCACCACCGAGGCCGGGGACGACCGGAAGAACGAGGGCCGGGCCGCCGGGGCGACCGGGTGGATGGTCAAGCCGTTCGACCCGGACCGGCTCGTTCAAGTTGTTCGCCGACTCACCCCGTAAGTGCGGAACGGGACATGAAAATCGACCTGACGAAGTACCGCGACGCGTTCTTCGAGGAGGCGGCCGAGCACCTGGCCGCCCTCGAGGCCACGCTCCTGCTGCTCGAAGCCGACCCGGCCAACGCGGACGCCCTCACCACGGCGTTCCGCGCCGCCCACTCGATCAAGGGCGGGGCCGACGCGGTCGGGCTGCCGGACGTGACCGGCCTGACCCACGCCCTGGAGGGCGTGCTCGACCTCGCCCGCTCCGGCCCGGCCGGGCTGACGCGGCGGACGCTGGAGCTCCTGATCGAGGCGGCGGACGAACTGGGCCGGCTGGTGGCGGCCGCCCGGGCCGGCGAGCCCGCCCCGCCCGGGGTGCCGGCCCTGGTCGCCAAGCTCAACGCGGTGTTGAACCCGCCCCCGGCCGTCGAGTACACGGTCCGCGTCGACCCCCTCCCGGACGCCCTCCGGTACGGGCTCGACCCGCTCGTCCTGATCCGCGAGCTCGCCGACCTCGGGACCGACGTGCGGACCGAACTGGACGCCCGCCGCCTCCCGCCGCTGGCCGAGCTCGACCCGGAGCGGTGTTACCTGGGGTGGACGGTCCGCCTGAAGTCGTCGTACCCGCCGGACGAGCTGGCGGGGGTGTTCGCGTTCGCCCGGGACAACCTCCGGGTCACCGTTGAACCGGCCGCCGGGTCGGTCGTCGAGTCGGCCCCCGCGCCGGCCGCCGCCCCAGCCCCGGCGCCGCCCCCGCTACCGCCCGGCAGCCAGCCGGCGTTCGCCCCGTCCGCCGAGCGGGCCGGGATGATCAGCGAGTTCTGTGGGGAGGGGGTCGAACACCTGGAAGAGGCCGACCGGTTCCTCCTGGCGCTCGACTCCGACCCGACCGACCGGGCCGCCCTGAACGCCATCTACCGGGCGTTCCACTCGCTCAAGGGGGTGGCCAGCATGCTCGGGCTGGAGGCCGTGCGGACGGTCGCCCACGAGGCCGAGAGCCTGCTGAACCTGGCCCGGGACGGGAAGGTAGTGCTCCGCGGCCCGGCTGTCGAGCTGGCGTTCGCCAGCGTGGACGCGCTCAAGCGGCACATGGGGTACGCCCGCGACTGGGCCGCCGGGAAGGGGCCGATGCCGACCGACCCGACCGTCCACGGGCTGGTCACCGCCCTCCGCCAGGCGTGCGAGGCCGCCGGCGGCATGCCGTGGCCGACGCCCGACCCGGTGCCCGCCCCGACCCCGGCTCCCGCCCCGGTCCCGACCGCCCCACCCGGGGCTTCGGTGGCCGCCCCATTGTCCCTGGTCGCCGCGCCGGCACTCGAGGCGCCCGCGCCAGCACCGGCCGCGCCCACCGGGGGCGCGAAGCCCCGCCGCGGGACGGCGGAGAAGGAGACGGTCCGGGTGGACAAGGACCGGCTCGACAAGCTGGTGGACACGATCGGCGAACTGGTGATCGCGCAGTCGATGGCCCAGGAGGAGCTCCTCGACCTGGCCCGCCGGACCGGCACCGCCCCCCGCACGCTCGACGAGCTGGCGAAGATCGCCCGCGACCTGCAGGAGCTCAGCCTGTCGCTCCGCATGGTCCCGCTCCAGGGGACGTTCCAGAAGCTCACCCGCCTCGTCCGCGACCTGTCGAAGAAGATGGGCAAGCCGGTGGACCTGGAGGTCCACGGGGAGGAGACGGAGCTGGACAAGACGGTGGTGGACCAGCTCGGCGACCCGCTCCTGCACATGGTGCGGAACGCCATCGACCACGGGCTCGAGCCGGCCGCCGACCGGGTCGCGGCCGGCAAGCCGGCGGCCGGGCGGGTGGGGCTGCGGGCCTACCACCAGGGCGGGAGCGTGTACATCGAGTTGTCCGACGACGGCCGCGGGCTCGACCGCGACCGCATCGTCCGCAAGGCGGTCGAGAAGGGGATCATCGCCGACGGGGCGAAGCTCACCGACGCCGAGGCGTACGCGCTGATCTTCGAGCCCGGGTTCTCGACCGCCGCGGCCGTCACCGACGTGTCCGGCCGCGGCGTGGGGATGGACGTGGTCCGGCGGAACGTCGAGGCCCTCCAGGGCGCCATCCAGATCACCACCCGGCTCGGCCACGGCACGACGTTCACCATCCGCCTGCCGCTGACGCTCGCCATCATGGACGGGCTCATGGTCAAGCTCGGGGACGAGGTGTACGTCCTCCCCCTCCTGTCGGTGGTCGAGTCGTTCCGCCCGCAGCCGGACGCGGTCCGCCGCGTGGCCGGCCGCGGCGAGGTGGTGACCGCCCGCGGCGAGGTGGTGCCGCTGCTGCGGCTGCACCAGTTGCTCAACCAGCCGGGGGCGGAGACCGACCCCGGGCGGGGGCTGGTGGTGCTCGTCGAGGACCAGGGGAAGCGGGTCGCGGTGCTGGTGGACGAGCTGCTCGGGCAGATGCAGGCGGTGGTCAAGAGCCTGGACGCCAACTACCAGCGGGTCGAGGGGCTGGCCGGGGCCACCATCCTCGGCGACGGGCGGGTGGCGATGATCCTCGACGTGAACGGCCTGACCCGCCTCCACCGGCTGCACGGCTGCACCGCGGCGGCCCCGGCCGCCTGACCGGTCAGTACCGGACGGCGAACCCGGCCCCGGTGAAGAAGTCGTCGGCGCCGCGGTTCAGCCCGACCCCCGCGCGGACGTCGAGTTGGAAGTCCGGGGTGACGCGGTAGAGGAAGCCGCCGTTGAAGTAGTACTCCGGCCCGACGCCGGCGGCGGTCGCGCCGGCCGGGAGCAGGCCGAAGAACTCGGTGTACGACCCGAGCCGGTCGGTCAGCGTGTAGCCGACCGACAGCGACTGGGCGGCCAGCAGGTAGGTGTGGTCGTCCGGGTCCACGGCAGCGGTCGCCACCGTGGACCCGGCGAGGGAGACGAGGTCGGGCACGAGATCCCAAGAGTACAGGTAGAGCAGCCCGGGCAGGGTGCGGTTGCCGGTGTTGTCCCGCGACCCGGTCGGGACCGTGGCCTGGAGGGTCAGGGCCGTCTCGGGCCGGACCCCGTCCTGCGGCGTGAGGGCGAACTTGACCGCCAGGTACAGGTCTTCCGCCCCGTTGGTCGGCGTGAGCCCGGTCGGGCGGGCGGACCGGAAGTTCTGTCCGACCTGGACCTCGAACCAGTTGGCGAGGACGCCGAGGCGGAGGAGGGCCTCGGGGTAGGAGTGGCCGACGACCCGGTTGCTCCCCGACCCGTCCGCGACGTACGTGTACCCGCTCTCAAGTTGAACGCGGCCCCGGCCGACGGTCCGGCTCGAGTTCGTGAAGTCGGGGCGCTCGGTGGTGATAGGGTCAGGCTCCTCGCACCCGGCCGCGTCGCTTTCTCCGTCCTCCGCCAGCAGGTCGGCCGTCGGGGACGACCCACCGGACCAATTCAGCAGGGTTTTCGGCCCGTCGGCAGCCGGGGGGCGGCCGACGGCCATGCACCCCGAAAGCAGGGCGAGCGCCACCAGCAGGCTGGACAGGGTACGGCCCACGGCGCCCCGGGGGGTTGAGGTGCCGACCCTCTTCGGCGTTTCACGCCGCGGACCTTGAATTCGGGTGCCGGCCTGATGACAAGCCGGACGGGCGGGAGAAAGCAGCGAACATCGGGCAAGCGCCCGGGTTGTCACTCGATACTACCCGGGCGGATTAACGCCCGGCCTGAGCGGCCGTTAACCAAGAGGTACACCATGAGCCACGGACCCAGCCCCCGCGGTGACGCGGCCGGCGAGAACAGCCAGTTCCTGACGTTCCGGTTGGCGGACGAGGACTACGGGGTGGAGATCCTGCGGGTGCAGGAGATCAAGGGGTACACCCGGGTCACCCCACTGCCCAACGCCCCGCCCGGGGTCCGCGGGGTGATGAACCTCCGCGGGACCGTCGTCCCCGTCCTCGACCTCCGCACCCGGTTCGGCATGCCCGGGGTCGAGCCCGACCGGTTCACCGTCGTCGTCGTCGTGACCGTCGGCCCGAAGGTCGCCGGGCTGGTCGTCGACGCCGTGTCCGACGTCCTCAACGTCGCCCCGGCTGAGCTCGTCCCGCCCCCGGACCTGGGGGCCGGGGTGGACGTGTCGCTCCTGACCGGGATGGCCCGGGCCGGGGACCGGCTCGTCACCCTCCTCAACATCGACCGGCTCGTCGGCACGGTGACCGCCGACGGCGGACCCGCCGCCTGACGCAACGCTCGATCAACCCACTACCCAGCACCGGAGGATTCGCTCCTATGTTCGCTCGCTCGCTCGCCCTCTTTTCTCGCGTTCGCGTCGGCCCGCGGCTGATCGTCGGGTTCGTCCTGGTCGCCGCCGCGTCCGTGTTCGTCGGCTACCGGGGGCTCGACGCCCTGGGCCGGATCCGCGCCCTCCAGGCCAACGCCAGCGACAACCTCCTCCCGTCTGTCATCAACCTCGACAGCGCCCGCGCGGGGAGCCTGCGCATCCAGCGGGCGGAGCGAACACTGCTACTGGCCGCCCGGCGGAAGGACGAAGCCACCATGCGGGCTGCGCGCCAGTACCTGATCAAGGGCTGGCAGGAAATCGACGAGCCGCTTGCCACCTACGCCGCGCTGCCGGCGGGCGAGAAGGAGACGGCGCTGCTCAAGTCTCTTCAGGCCGGCCTCGCGGAGTTCAAGTCGCAGCATGAGGCGTTCCTCGGGCTGATTGACCGCGGGCAGTACGACGAGGCCGAGCTCGCGCTGACCCGAGAGCTGGCACTCGCTGACCGGCTCACCGACGGGTTCCGTGGCCTGATGGATTTTCAGCGGGAGACCGGCAAGGACGAGTCGGAGCAGGCGGCCACGCTGTACTCCTCCAGCCAGACGATCACCTGGACGGTTGTTGCCGTCGCGCTCGGAGTCGGGATCATCCTCGGCCTGCTCCTGACCGCGTCGGTCACGCGCCCGCTCGGGCGGACCGTGGCCGTGCTGGAGGGGGTGGCGAAGGGTGATTTGAGCCAGCGGGCCGAGGCCGACGGGAAGGACGAGCTCGCCCGGTTGGCGGCGGCCCTGAATACGGCCATCGGAACCCTCCAGGCGGCCAAGGACGCGGAGGCAGCGCAAGCCGAGAAGGACCGAGCGGCGGCCGAGGCCGAGCGGCAGCGGACGGCCGAGCAGGCCGAGCGGGACCGCGCCCAGGCCGAGAAGGAGCGGGCGGCCGCCGACCTCCAGGTCCGGGAGGCGGCGGAACTCCGGCGGAAGGTGGAGGCGATTCAGGTCGGGGTCGCGGCCCTGGCGGCCGGGGACTTCACCACCGCCATCCCCGACCTCGGCAACGACGGGGTCGGGAAGATGGCGGCGGCGCTGAACACCGCGGTGGGGACGGTGCGTGCGGCGCTGGAGGGTGTGCGGGACGTGTCGGAGCAGCTGGCCGACGCCAGCGGCCAGCTCGCCGCGGCGTCGGAGGACATCGCGTCCGGGGCGCAGGAGCAGGCGTCGAGCCTGGAGGAGACGGCGTCGACGCTGGAGGAGATCACCGCCACCGTCCGCCAGAACTCGGACGCGGCCCAGCAGGCCCGGCAGCTGGCGAGCGGGAGCCGGGACGTGGCCGAGAAGGGCGGGCAGGTGGTCGGCACCGCCGTCGGGGCGATGGGGGAGATCAACCACGCGTCGAAGAAGATCGCGGACATCATCACGACGATCGACGAGATCGCGTTCCAGACGAACCTGCTGGCGCTGAACGCGGCGGTGGAGGCGGCGCGGGCGGGGGAGCAGGGCCGGGGGTTCGCGGTGGTGGCGGCGGAGGTGCGGAACCTGGCCCAGCGGAGCGCGACGGCGGCGAAGGAGATCAAGGCGCTGATCCAGGACTCGGTGCGGAAGGTGGAGGCGGGGACGGACCTGGTGAACCGGTCGGGGGAGTCGCTCGGGGAGATCGTGACGAGCGTGAAGCGGGTGACGGACCTGATCACCGAGATCGCGGCGGCGGGGCGGGAGCAGTCGACGGGGATCGACCAGGTGAACAAGGCGGTCGCCCAGATGGACGCGGTGACCCAGCGGAACGCGGGCCAGACGGAGGAGATGTCGGCGACGGCGCAGACGCTGACCGACCAGGCGGGTCAGCTCCGCGACCTGGTGTCGCAGTTCAAGCTGTCCGACGCCGCCCGGCCGGCGGCGGCCCCGGGCCGGCCGGCCCCGGCGAAGGCGGTCAAGCCGGCCAAGCCGGCGGGGAAGCCGCGGCCGGCGGTGACCAAGGCGCTGGCCAACGGCCACGCGAACGGGACCGCCCGGCACGAGCTCGACGCCCTCGGCGGTGACGACGGGTACACCGAGTTCTAGTAGTGGGTCAGTTGCCTCGCCCGCGGCCATAACGCCGTCGGATTGGTCGGCGGGTGAAGGCTCCTGACCCACCTACGGCGTGCCGTCGCTCTCGTTCCCGCATCCGCCGATCGTGGCCGCCCCCGCCGCTTGTTTGCCCGGCGGCGAGGCGGGTCGCCCGGGTCCGGGTGCGGGACGCCTTTTCCCCCCGCATTCTGGAACATCTCGTCCGCCACTCGCACCAGCTCGGGGTCCGGGGGTCGTCCGCGGGCTCGTGGCGCGCTCCGGGGCGTGCGTCGAGTGTCCCCCTACGGATTCTCCCACACCAGCGTCACCCGCGGGACCGGGCCGGGGACGGAGAGGCGGACGTGGTTCACCGGGTCGGCGCCGACCACCGCCGGGTCCTTCTCCGCGTCGTCGTGGCGGCGGAGGATGTACGTCGGGTAGACGCGCAGGCCGTCCACCGAGTGGAGGCTCAGTGTCACGTACCCGTCGCGGTCGGGGGCCACGTTCGTCAGCGTGATGCGGTTCGGCGTGGCGCCCTCCCATACCGCCGATCCGGATAGCACGAACGACCGCGGCCGGTCGAGCGCGAACACCACCACCGGGCGGCCGCCTTCGGTCAGCCGGGCCACCGCCGCCGCCGCCGGGTATCGGCCCCACCGGTCGGCCGCGGCGGGGCTCCGCGCCACCACCCAGCCGATGTTGTACCAGCGGCAGAAGTGGTCCAGGTCGGCGTCGGTCCAGTCGCCGAGCGGGCGGCCGTTGAGGGCGCCGTCGCGCAACCCGCAGGTGCAGTGCTCCACCCCGCTCACCGGGTCGAGCCCGCCGAGGTAGGCGCGGTTCGTCAGCACCGGCAGCAGCGCCGTCCAGTTCCACCCCGGGCGGCGCTCGGTGGCGTCGTCCCACAGCACCCGCGCCTCCGGCGTGGTGTGCCGCGTCACGGCGTCGACCAACGCCTGCTGCTCGGCGCCGAGGCCGACCAGGAGCGGGCGGCCGTCCACCCGCGCCACCGCCGCCAGCGGGCGCGTCGGGCCGTCGGCCCAGCCGAGGAGCAGGACGCCGAAGACGGTCGCCACCGTGAGCGGGCCGGCGAGGCGGAACCGCGTCTTCACCGCCCACACGGCGAACGCCGCCGGCACGGCGAGGAGCCCGGCGGCCAGCGGCGCGAGGCGGTCCGGGGCGTCGGCCGGCGCCTGCGGCCACACCGCCGACACCCGCGCCAGCACCACGGTGGCGCCGGCGGTCAGGACGATCAGCGACGCCGCGCCGCGGTGCCCGGCCCGCGCCATCAGCACCAGCCCGGCCACCGACAGCACCGCCACCGGCCACCCCCACGTCACCGACCCGGCCAGCGCCGCGTAGTCCGCCGGGGAGCCCAGCACCGCCTCGACCGTCGGCACCGGGAGCGGCTCGCCGGTCGCCGGCACGCGGAGCCACCAGTACCGCACCCAGTCGGCCAGCCACCACGCGTTCGGCGCGACGCCGGCCGCGGCGATGCCGAGCAGCCCGAGGTGCCACGCCAGCTCCTTCCGCGGCGCCACGGCGACGTAGAACGCGATCACCACCGGCACGAGCCCGATCCACACCACCGGGTGCGCGTACCACCCGGCCGCGGCGACGCACGCCATCACCAGCCAGGAGTCGATGCCGAACCACTTCGAGTAGCGGGCTAGCCAGCACACGAACACGATGACCCCGAGCCCGGCCATGAGGAAGTCGATCTCGCCCTCCTCGACGAGCCGGTGGACCTGGGTCGAGCCCGACAGTATCACCCCCCCCGCGCCGGCAAGTACGGCGGCACCCGCCGGCAGCCCGGCCCCGCGCGCCGCGAGTACGAACGCCAGCGGCACGAGGAGCAGGCACGCGAACAGCCCGACCTTGTACGCCGCCGGCGAGAACCCGCGGCCGGCGAGGGTCAGCACGAGTTCGGCCGGGCGACAGCCGCCGTCGAACACCGGGGTCTTCGGGTAGCCGGCCTGGAAGTTCGGGTCGTAGACGGTGGTGGCGCCGCGGGCGCGGAACGCCTGGGCGCCGAGGCTGCCGTGGTAGAGGTGGAGCGGGTGGCGGCCCGAGAGGACGGGCCGGTCGTCGAGCAGCGCGGCGAACGAGTGCCCGGGGCCGAACAGCTCCAGCGCGAGCCCGGCCTGGGCGCAAACGACCGCGACCACACCGAGGAGCCAGTGTGGGTGGTGGCGGAACCCGTCGGTCGGCGACTCGTCCATGAGGCGTCCCTACCCCCCGGGACGCCGCACTCTAGCCGCGGTGGGCACCCGGGGGCAAGCCGGCTTCGCCCAACGTCGAACGGTCGCACGGGCGACATCTTCACGGACTCGGAGGTGCCTCCCCAGTCATTTCGAGTCATGTTCCGCCGGAATAAGTCATCCCGCGGGAACGGCATATCGAGACGCCATCAAGACATTACTACTGACTTGATAATATCTTGCGCCGATACCCGGTCGAGTCCAGCCGATCGCCCGGAATTGGCGTACCGACCACCGGCGCCAGTCCGAAGATTTCGGTGACTCGTGCGGAGGGCGACATGATCTGCGCAGATTTCCGACGTCGGGGTCGACGCCCATCAGCTCGCGGCCCGTTTCAACTCGGCGAGCAGTTCCCCCGCGACCGCGCTGCTGGCGTCGAAGGCGAAGAAGAACGGCGTGGCGCCCGTGTCGCCGTAGATGTTGTTGCACGCCCAGCACACCGACCCGCGACAGATGACCGCGTCGCCCGCTACGAACCGCAGCCCGAACGGCGGGGTGTGGCAGCGGGCTGAGTGGCCCGGGGGGAGTTGACGCCACAGGTCGGCAATTCGCTTCGCCGCCGCGGCCGACGCCGCGACCCACGGCACACTCGTGTCGTCGAGCGCGGCGTGGATTCGTTTCAGGTCCATGCCGCGGAGGTCCACGACCTCCACGGCCGTCACCGGCGGCAGGGACGACGGTAGGTAGCCACTCACGACCACACCTCGGCGGGCGATCGGCTCGGTTCACACCCTCACCCGCGGGCCTGCTTCCGCCTCCCGGTCGGGGTCGATCGCCCTGCGGGTGCGGTAGTTGAGCGTGTACCCCATTCGCCCGCCTCTCTGGCACGGCTCCGTCCCCACGATATCACACCGTGTCGCCCCTCGTTTCCCCGTCCGTGGGCGCGTCGGCGGGCTTGCGAATCTCCTTCAACACGTCGCGGAGCGCGTGACGATCCACAAGGTAGCCGACCGCCAAAAGGACGGGACCAATGACGTAGGCGAGCCGTGAGTACGGCGGCGGGCCGAACACCAGGAACTTGAGCGCCACCACCGTCGTGACGGCGCCGGCCAGCATGAGCAGCAGCGCGAGCTGCTGGGTCGTCATCCCCTGGTCCGCGCGGCGAAGCCGGTCGAGTTCTGCCTGCGCCTCGTGGCGGGTGTGCGCGGCCTCCGCGAGTGCCGCGCACACCCGCTGTTGGGCGGCGAAGACGAGGACGGCGAGCAGGGCGAACCACGCCACCACTACTCCCGTGGCGGCGGTGCGAAACCCGTCGGGCAGGACACCACCGAGGCTGAGTGCCGCCACGCCGAAGGCGAAGAAGCCGACACTAAACAGGAACCCCACGAGCAGCCCGCCGAGTCTGTCCGCGCGGGTCGGGCCGGTCGCGTGGGCGGCCATCAGGTAGAGACCGGTGATGAACCCCCAGACGCCTCCGGCGACGCCGTAGACGCGGTCCGTGTCGGGCGGCCGCTCGCCTACCGGCGCGGACACGACCGAGTACACGACGGGGAACGCCGTGCTCGCGAACCACCCGGCGAGTAGGATCGCCTTGAGGATACGCACGCGACACCCCCTGCCGTCGAAGTGCCCGTTACGGCACGGTGATGCGGTCCACCTTTCACCCACCCTCGTCCACCAGCGTCGGGGGGCAACGCCACACGGACACCGCGGACGTGGTTCCTCGGGGCGTTGCCCGGGCTATCGAATCTCAGGCCGTTGGCCTGAAAACCCGCCACTCACCGGACCCTTCGCGGAATCGCGACCGGGGCGGTCGGCGCCGGGGTCTGTCGGGTCGTGTACCACCGCCTGCACGTACCGCACGACCTCGCGCCGGACGTGGTAGTAGCACGACACCCCGCCGAGCGGCCGCCAGCCCGCGGCCATGTGCTGGTGGACCTCAGTAGTCAGCCGAAGCGTGTCGTCGCTTTCCAGGATGACGTAGCCCATCGTCGCCCCCTGCGCGTGTCGAGCCCGGTGGCCGCGATACTGCTGGGATTCGCTCCGGCAGCCGCGATCTTCGGTTGTGTGGGGCTCGGCGAGCGGTTACTCCACTACCTCGATCCCCTTTTCTCTGAGCCGTTTGATGATGTCGGCCCCGTTCAACTCCCAGAGGTCGCCCGGGTCGATCTCCTGCGTCCGCCCGTCCTGTGTGGTCACGACCCACACCTCACGCTCCCGGTTCTTTCGGTCCCGCTTGATGGTGATGGTGATCAGCTCCACGTCCGCGAGGCGAAACCCCTTCACGGTCGGCATGAACCAGAAGCCCGTGGTCTGCTCCAACTTCTCGTCGTCGAGGACCACGCGATCCAGCGCCAGTATCGGTGCGATGAATCCCCCCGAGAACGCCGCGACCCCGAACGCGGCCAGCGCGAGAAGCAGCGGCTTGCGCATCCACAGCAACAGCACTCCGGCGAAGGCCGCGACCACCGCGACCGCGACCGCCGCACCGGGGACGTAGACCGGGAACGTGTAGGTCATGGGGTCTCGCAGAACGGGACGGTGACAGGCACCCGCCGCTTACTCTTCCCGGGGTCGGGGGCGCGGCAGCACGACCTCCCAGTCCCGCGCCTCGTGGTGCTTCTGCCGTCGCAGAGGCGCACTCGGGTCGCGCCGGCACGGGGTAGGTAGTGGGCGACCTGATGGTGTCCGACCTCGGCCATCGGGTGTCTCCGGTGGGTTGCATGGTAACGCCGGTCCGACCGTCACGCAATTCACCCCCGGTAGCCCGACCGACTGCGGAGGCTGAACCACCTTGCCCCGGTTCCCCCGGTCCGCTATCGTGCCGTTCGCTCGTCCGCACGGAGGCACGGCATGGTCCGCGGGTCGCTCCTCGTTCTTCTCGCCGTCCTCGCCACCGGCTGCACCAACTACCGCTCCCGCGGTCAGGGGCCGTTCGCCGACCGCGCGAAGAAATCCCTCCCGCCCCCGCCGGCACTGCCGTCGGCCGAAGGGCTCAAGGCGTCACCCGCAGCCGGTCGAACCGGATTGGGAGCGGTCGGCGCCGCGCCGGTGACTCCCGTCCAGCCGGAGGTGAACCCGACCCCGCCCGCGCCGCCGACGGGGTTCCCCGGCGAGGCGTCGCCGGTTCCGCCGCGGTCCGAGGCCGCACCGGTCGCGCCCCCGCAGGTGCCGCGCCCGCCGGTGGTTTCCGAGAACGCCGTCGCGGTCCGCCCGCAGACCCCCGCACCCGCTCAGCCCGCGCCGCCCGCCGCAAACCCGCAAGCGACCGCGCTGGTGAAGCTGGCACAGACCGCGACCCAGCGCTGGGCCGCGGTCGACACGCTCGAGGCGAAGCTCACGCGCCGCGAGTCGGTCGGCGGGGCGCGGCCGCAGACGGAAGAGGTGCTCCTCCAGGTGCGCCGCGCGCCCTACGCGGTGTACATGAAGAACACCGGCGAGGTCGGCCGCGGGCGCGAGGTGCTGTACAACCCATCGAAGCACGACGACAAGGTCCACGCGATCGTCGGCGAGGGCGACTCCCGGCTGTACAAGGCGGGGAACAAGGCGCCGTCGCTGTCGCCGGACAGCCCGCTGGTGAAGTCGAAGAGCCGCCGCAGCATCCGCGAGGCCGGTCCGGGTACGTCGGTGGCGCAGTTCGCCAGGCTGGTGCAGACGAGCCCGGGCGATCTGAAGTACGTCGGCGCGGCGAAGCGGCCGGAGCTCGGCGACCACCCACTGGAGCTGGTCGAGCAAGCGGTCCGCGGCGGCGCCGAACCGGACACGGACCGCGGTGGGCTGCGGAGCTGGTACTTCGACGCCAAGCCCGACTCGCCGTCGTTCGGCCTGCCGGTGGTGATGACACTGGTGGAGACCGGCTCGGCGCCGCCGCGGGAGCTCGAGTTCTACTGCTACACGCAGGTGAAGGCGCCGGCGGGCCTTACCGACGCCGACTTCGACGTGGCGCGGTTGGCGCGGGGACGGCGGTAGTCCTACTCACCTCGACCGGCCGACGAGGGCCGGAAACTTGTGGGGGTCAATTCGGTCCGCGGGAGGGCCGGGTTCGGCGCGACACCCAGACACTGCTCCAGGAACTCGACCGCCTCGTCCGCCGTGGGTCGTACTTCGGGGTCGGGGCGGGTGCAGCGGAGGACCAGCCCGGCGACGGCCGCCGGCACCCCGGGCGGCAGGCTCTCGACGCGCAGCCCGTCCGTCTGCCGCGCCTTGTCGAACATGATCGAGAGCGGCTCTCCGGTGAAGGCCCGGCTGCCGGTCAGCGCCTCGTACAGGATGACGCCGACGGCGTAGACGTCGCACGCCGGTGAGAGCATCCGGGCCGTGACCTGTTCCGGGGCCATGTACGCGGGTGTCCCGGCAACGCCGCCCTGCCGGGTTTGAACCCCCTCCGCGTCGTGCCGGTCGAGGATCGCCAGGCCGAAGTCGATGATTTTGGGCACCCACCCTGGTTCGCCCGGTTGCGCCGGTCCCTTCTGGTCGATGAGCACGTTCTGCGGCTTGAGGTCACAGTGGATGACGTCGGCCTGGTGGAGGGCGAGCACACCCCGCATCAGCGACAGCCCGAGCCAGCCGATTTCGCCCGAGTGCAGCCCGGCCTTGAGCAGGTCGGCTAGGGTGGGGCCGGCGACGAACTCCATGACGAGGTGGAGCAAGTCGCCGGACACGTACCGGTCGAGGTAGCGGACTACGTACCGGCTGTCGACGCGGGACAGCGAGCGCCACTCCTGCGTGAGAACCTCGTCGCGCACGCCGGGGCGGAGGCGCTTGATGCACACCGCCCCGCCGGTCGCCAGGTTGGTGCCGACGAACGCCTCGCCCATCCCCCCGCTCCCGAGCGCCCGGTCGATCCGGTACTGCGACTCAGCCCCCCGGCCGCCCGAGGCCACGGTCGAGAGGGTCGCCGGCTCGTTGTCTAGAATGATCAACAGTGCACGACGAGACCCTGTGAGCGGCGGAACGGGCTCGGCCAAAGTCACCCGGCCGGTCTCGTCAACGATCGCCTCGAGTGTGTGGTGCATGGGCCTTTGTAGGAGTTCGTGAACCGAGCCGGGGTCCAATTGGGTAGACGATTTCGACAGGTAGGAGTCATGCACCGCACGGTCGGCCCGCATCTTACTCCCATCAGCCGCGAGTCACAACAATCGACGAACTGCCACCCTGACAGCCTTTCCGCTCCACACCCGCTTCGGTGGCAGGAAGTGACTACCCTTCGGTCTCAGATGTGCGGTAAAGTGGACTTGATCGGCGGCGCGCATCCGCCGCACAATCGGCGTCTTACGGCTGAACTCCTGGTCGACGCACGGGTTCGGCACCACGGTTGCTAGTCGGTCCGTCCGAACAGTACTTCCACGAGGGAGGTTCGGACGCCGGCCGGCACACCCAGGGGTCGGCACCGACTGCCCCGGGGAGGTGAGCAGTATGGTCACCGAAGCCCGCCCGAGCGGCGGACCCAACCCGATGCCGGCCCCGCCGTTCACGGTGGTCGTGGCCGACGACGACCGCGGCACCCGCGAGGCGCTGGCGGAGGTTCTGCAGGCGCAGGGCTTCAAGCCGGTGCTGGCGGCCGACGGCGGCGAGGCGGTCGAAATCGTCCAGGTGCAGTTAGTGCATCTGGTCCTGTTCGACATGCACATGCCCCGGCTCACCGGGCTGGAGGCGCTCACCCTGCTCCGGCACACGCTCGACCGGGTGCTGCCGGCGGTGCTGATGACCGCCGACGCGACTACCGAGCTGATGCGCCAGGCGCTATCGGCGCAGGTGTACAGCGTGATCCCGAAGCCGGTGAAGGCGAACGTGGTGCTGCACACACTGACGCGGGCCATCGCGCAGGTGTACGGCCCGCCCCCGACCCCGACCCCACCCGCGGGCGCGCCGAGCACGCCCGCTCCCCCGAAGGCCGGTTGACCAGGAGCAGACGCCGATGAAGATCGTCCCGCTGAACGACAAGATCGTGGTCGAGCGCGTCGAGGCCGACGAGAAGACGGCCGGCGGCATCATCCTGCCGGACACGGCCAAGGAGAAGCCGAAGCAGGGGAAGGTGATCTCGCTCGGCGACGGGAAGCTGCTCGACGACGGGAAGCGAGCCGCATTCCAGGTGAAGGCCGGCGACCGGGTGCTGTTCTCGTCCTACGCCGGCAACGAGGTCACGGTGGACGGCAAGGAGTACCTCGTGATGACCGAGGACGACGTCCTCGCGGTCGTCGACTGAGTCGGGTCGTCGCTTGCGGCTCCGCGCCGCAAGCGACGGTTCAGCCTTCCGCACCTCTCCACAGCCCCCAAATCCAGCCACATTCGCTACTTCACCCGGGCTGTGAAGTTTTTTCCCAGATTCCCAAAAAACGCTTGCGGTGGGGTTGACGCTGCTTATAGTGCAAGCACCGTACCCATGTCAGCGTGGGGCGGGGCGGCGTGCCCGGTACTTGCAGGCGGTTCCTGGTTCGGTCGTCGAACGGGGCCTGGGGTCATCTCGGCACACGGCACCGGTGATGTGGTTGGCCCTTCGCATGGCGACGAACATTTACGTCGGTAACTTGCCCTGGTCGACGACGACGGACGAACTGTTCGCGATGTTCCAGCAGTACGGCGCGGTGAACCGGGCCCAGGTCGTGACCGACCGGGAGACCGGCCGCAGCCGCGGGTTCGGGTTCGTCGAGATGCCGAGCGAGGCGGAGGCGAACGCCGCCATCGAGGCACTCAACAACCAGCCGATGAACGGCCGCCCGCTCACGGTCAACATCGCCAAGCCTCGCGAGGGTGGTGGCGGTGGCGGCGGTGGTGGCCGCGGCCCGCGCGGCGGTGGCGGCGGCGGGTACGGCGGTGGCGGCGGCGGCCGCGGTGGGTACGGTGGTGGTGGTGGCGGCTACGGTGGCGGCGGTGGCGGCGGTGGCAACTACGGTGGCGGTGGCGGCTACTCTGGCGGCTACGGCGGCGACCGGTACTAACACGACCGACGTCTCGTTGGAACGCGCGCAAGCCCGGGGACGGCCGTCCCCGGGCTTGCGCGCGTTCCGGGCCCGGGAAAAATCAAAGCCCTTCGTCCGTCAGCGCCAACAACTTGAGTCAATCCGTGCGGCACCGCCCGTTTTTTTCTTGACGAAATGCCCCGCTTCGGCGACCTTATTCCCTCGTCGCCCGGGGACTCGGGCGAGTCCCATCACCCGTGGCCAGGGAGGGTCACTCCGATGCTCATCCAGACGGAATCCAAGGCGCAGGGCTGGCGTGCGGTCGCCGTGTTCGAGGACGGCTCCGAGGGGATCGTGTTCATCGGCCGGTCGTCCACGCACATCCGCCAGGAATACGTCGAGGCGTACCTCGGGGCGGTAAAGGACGAGGAGTGGGACGAGGCGACGACGATCCGCATGGAACAGTGGAGCGGTGCCCCGGACGCCGGCCGCTGGGTCCACAAGTCGAACCTGAAGGTACCCTCGCCGGTGGTGGCGAAGGTCCGCCTGGCCGCATAAGTAGTGGATAGTGGACAGTTGGAAGCACGAAGCCCGGGATGGCCCCCGGGCTTTCTGTGTTCACAGCCCACTACCCGCCGCCCACTGTCTGCTCCCCGGCGACTGCCGGTCTTGCAACTCGCACTCCCCCCGCGAACAATAGGTCAGACACGGCCACGCCGCCCGTCCATTGCGGACCACCTCCCAGGCGGCCGCGACCGGCCCGGCTGCGCGCCCCTGACGCGAGGATCCGTCACGATGAACTCCTACGCCTCCTTGTGCGACGACTTCGGAGTCTCCGCGTACGTCCACGGGAAGCTCGACATGCCGACCGCGCGCGAGCCGGTCCTCCACTTCTTCGAGGCGGTCCAGCGCGCGTTCCCGAAGATGACCGAGTTCGAGAAGCGGGGCGACGGCGAGTACATGCTGGAGGAGGAGCGCGACGCCGGCAGCTACCGGTGGTGCTCGCTCGACAACCGGCGGCTCAGCACCGGGTTCGTCAACCCGCCCGCGCTCGAGGACGCCGACGCGCACAACGAGCGGGTGCTGGAGATGGCCCCGTACCACCTCGACCTGCACGCGCTGCAGACCGAGAGTATGGACGTGCTCTACTACTTCGACTTCGTCTTCCAGGGGAACCACGACGAGGTGGTCGCCGAGGCGCTGACCGCCGGCACCCCGTTCGAGAACCTCGTCGGCCTGCCGGCCGGGCGGGTGCTGCACTACCAGCCGTCGCTGATGATGGCGCTGGACGAGAACTGCCAGCTCCAGGCCCGGCTGAGCGTCGAGACGCGGACGAGCGCGTACCAGGTGCGGACGGGTAACTTCCCCGAGACGCCGATCACGGTGTACTTCACGATCCGCCAGTTCTGGGGGAAGCAGCCGTTCAAGACCTTCCACGAGTCGTACCGGAACCAGCGGCGCGTCCTCGACGAGTTGGTGGCGAGCCACGTCATCCCCGGTGTCATCACCCCGCTCCAGCGCGCCATCGCCGCGAAACAGTGACCGGAGGGGGCGCGGCCGCCGCGCACAGCGACTTCGACCTGAAGCGGGTCGTGACGGACTTCGGGCTGACCCGGGCCGGCGACACTAACCTGTCCGACGACGTCGCACCGCTCCCGCCCGGCGACGTGCTGCGCGACTGGCTTGCCGAGTACGTCCCGCTCGCCACCACGATCGGGACGGAGGCCGCGCGCAGCCAGTACCTCATTACCCCGATCCTGGCGGAAGCCCGGCGGCAGGCCGGCGGCGCGTTCAACGTGATGCCGGGTATCCCGTTCGACGTGGACCGCGGGCGCGGGCTCGTCGGCGTGTGCGACTACCTCGTCACGCGCTCGCGCGAGATTTACTACGTCAAGAGCTCGGTCGCCGCCGTTGTCGAGGCCAAGCGGGAAGACCTAACAGCCGGCATCGGCCGGTGCGCCGCCGAGATGGTCGCGGTGAGGCTGTTCAACGAGCGCGAGGGCGACGCCGCGCGGGTCGTCCACGGGTGCGTTACGACCGGAAGCCTCTGGAAGTTCCTCCGCCTAGACGGGGCAAACCTAGCCATCGACCCGACCGAGTATGGGCTCGGCGAGCTTCCCAAAGTCCTCGGCATCCTCGTACACATCGGCCGGGATTGACGCCGCGTTGGCACCGCGTTCGCGTTTCTCCTCCGTCGCCCGTCGCCCCGGGTCACGGAGGACTGCCGATGACCATTCCCGTCCGCCCCGCCCTTCTCGCCCTCGCACTTTCGCCCACCCCCGCACTCGCCACCGACCCGCCCGCGGCCGGCACCGTTCCGCCCGCGGTCGGCACCGTGCGCGAACTGCCGGTCGTGTCCGTGTCGCTCGCCGTCGGCAGCACCGACCGCGACACCAAGCGCGTCGTCTACGCCCCGCCCCCCGGCTGGTACGTCCGCAGCCACAAGGTGCGGGTGAGCCACCGCGCGGGCACCGTCACCTACTCCGTCAGCACCGTCCCCGCGGGGTGGAACTGGACGAACGACGAGCGCGCGGCGGCGTCGGGCCGGGCGTCGGGGTCGGTCGGGGTCACCCTGAACGGGGTGGTCCCCGCCGGCGGGCAGGCGGCAGGCGCGCACGAGTCGGCGGTGGCGGGACGGCAGGCGAACACGTCGAGCCACCACGTCCTCGTCGTCGACGTGACCGCCCGCGGCTCCGGGCTGTGGCAGGGCGGCGCGGCCGTGGACCTCACCGTCGTCGCCGAGATGGTCTACCTCGGCCGGTGACCGTGGGACCGGCGTCCCGCCGGTCCCACCGAACTCGGAACGCCCCTGTCCGAACAGGGGCGTTCTTTGTTTGTGTACCTCATCCCTCCCGCCCCACCGAGCACACCCGTGAGCACCCCCACCCTGTCCGCGTTCGCGCGCGGGCTCACCGCCGAGACCGCGTTCGACGTTCTCGCCGCGGCCAAGAAGCTGAAGGCCGCCGGGAAAGACGTGATCGAGCTCCAGATCGGCGACAGCCCGTACCCGAGTTCGCCGTCGGCGCTCGCAGCGGGAAAAGCGGCGATCGACGCCAATCACACGCGCTACGCCCCCTCAATGGGCCTGCCAGAGTTTCGCGCCGGCCTGGCGAAGCTGGTGCGCGAGGAGTTCGGCATCCCTGCCGAGCCGGAGAACGTCGTCGTCGCGCCCGGGGCGAAGCCGTTCGAGCCGTTCTTCTGCGAACTCTTCCTCGAACCGGGCGACGCGGTGCTCGTGTTCGAGCCGGCGTTCCCGACCTACGCCCCGAACCTCGCCCGCCGCGGCGCCAGGATGGTGACCGCGCCGCTGACGCCCGAGACGGAGTTCCGCCCGGACCTCGGCGCGGTTGAGCGGTTCCTGCGCGACGAGCCGCGGGCGAAGGCGGTGTTCCTGAACTCGCCGCACAACCCGACCGGCGGCGTCGCCACGAAGGCGGATCTCGAAGGACTCGCGGCGCTGCTCCGCGGCACGAACGTGGCGCTGTTCAGCGACGAGCCGTACTGCCACATGGTCTGGCGCGGCCGCCACCACTCGCCGCTCGCCGAGCCCGGGATGATGGACCGGACGGTCGCGGCGTACACGTTCTCGAAGAGTTACAGCATGAGCGGGTGGCGGTGCGGGTTCGCCGTCACCGCACCCCCGCTCGCCGACCTGATCGGGAAGATGATCAACACGGCGATCTCGTGCACGTCGCCGTTCGTGCAACTCGCCGGCCTCGCGGCGATCACCCACGACACCGCCGAGCGCGACCACACGATGGGCGAGTTCCGGAAGAAGGTCGAGATCCTCGTGCGCGAGCTCGGCACGGTGCCCGGGGTGAGCGCGGCGATGCCGGCAGGCACCTTCTACGCCTTCCCGGACGTGCGGCCGGTCTGTCTCCGCCTCGGGATCACGTCGCACGGACTGGCGATGTACCTGCTGGAGGGTGCCGACGACCGGGTCGGCGTGGCGTGCCTCGGCGGCGAGTGTTTCGGCGCGGCGGGGCAGGGCTTCCTGCGCTTCAGCACCGCCGAGCCCGACGACCGGCTGCGGGCGGCGGTGGCGTTCCTGGCCGAGGCGGTGACCCGCACGGACCGAGTTGCCGCGTTCCTGGCGGCGAACCCGAAGTACCGGGCTGGCACGAGCTGACCGCACCGGGTTACGCTGGCACGAGTGGGGGAGCCGAGTTGAACACACCCGCCCCGGCCGCCGCGCCGCCGGTGTACCCGGACAGTGACGGTCAGCCCCTAGCCGACAACACGCTCCAGTGGGACTGGATGGTGAAGATCGTCGGCGAGCTGCGCGAGCTGTTCGCCGGGCAGCAGGTCTTCGTCGCCGGCGACCTGCTCTGGTACCCGACCGAAGGGAGCCTCGACCGCCAAGCGCCGGACGCACTCGTGGCGGTCGGCCGCCCGCCGGGCCACCGCGGCTCGTACAAGCAGTGGGAGGAGGGCGGCGTCGCCCCGCAGGTGGTGTTCGAGGTGCTGTCGCCGTCGAACACGCTTGACGAGATGCGGCGGAAGCTGCGCTGGTACGAGAAGCACGGAGTCGAGGAGTACTACCTCATCAACCCGTACAAGAACCACGTCCTCGGCTACGTCCGCGACGAGACGGGGCTCGCGTCCGACGCCTTCATGGACGACTTCGTCAGCCCCCGCCTCGGGGTGCGGTTCGAGCAGAACGGCGAACTCAAACTCTACACACCGGACGGCCGCGAGTTCCGTACCCGCGAGGACCGCGTCCGCGAGATCGCCGAGGAGTTGGAAGGGACAACCGAAGAATTGCGGAAGACAACGCTCGCATTCGAGGAGGAGCGGGAACATGCCGTCGAAGCGCGGCACGAGGCGGCCGAGGCGCGACGCAAGGCCGACGAAGCCACCGCCGAACTCGAACGGGAACGAGCGGCAAAGGACCAGCTCCGTGAGAAGCTGCGGGCGGCCGGGATCGACCCGGGCGCCGCGTAGCACCTTGAGGCGGTAGAACAGGCCGCCGAGACGGAGCGGGAGGGCGTTCGGGAGCGGGGCGTAGCGGAGGTCAGAAGTGTGCGCCTGGCCCGCGCGGGCTGCCCACTCCAGGAACGCCACCGCGTCCGGGTCCGGGGCACCGCCGGCCGGGTACACGGCAGCGCCCACGCCGAAGATCGGGTACAGCTCGTCCCCGGGGGCGTCCACGAACGAGTAGCGCATGTCGTCGGGGATTCGGCCGGCGGCACCGTCGGCCGCCGCGGTCACGCTCGCCAGCGACGGCACCACGTACCGCCCCGCCTTGTTCCGCCCCTCGCCGAACGGCAGCCTGTCCTGGATCGCGTTCGACACTTCCACGTACCCATGTGCCCCCACGGTCTGGGTTCACCCGGTCGGTCACGCGACGCTCATCGGCGCCCCTTCTCCGACCGGCCACTTCGCGCTCGTCCCCTTGTCCCGGTCCGGCCCGCCAGTCGGCACTTACCTCGGAGAGGAAGTCGGTCCAGCTGGCGGTCGTGCTGCTCGAGTCCGAGCGGTACACGATGCGGACCGCCAGGTCCGGAAGGGCCGCCTACTAGACCGGGAGTTGTTGGCGAGCAGTCGGTCGTCGTTGCACCTCGGGATACGGCCGAGGAAGATCTCCGCCAGGACGCTCCCGGTGAACCGCAGCCGCCCCCGGCGGGCAGGCCTGGCACGTTGTACGTCGGTACCACCGCGCCGAGCACGAGCGGGACATGCCGCACCTCGTAGAGCTCCGCCTACCGCGCCATCATGGGCTCGACGAACGTGGACCGGCCCGCTCCCAGACACGATCCGGTTGGTGCCGTCCGGTTGGAGTTTGGTGGGACCGGCGTCCCGCCGGTCATCCGGGACGACCGGCGGGACGCCGGTCCCACCAGAGCCAGACACCCTCAACCGGGCCGTGGATCAGGATGCGGGCGCGGTGAGGCCCCGTCATTGCCGGGATGTGGCGGCGAAGAACCGAGCCCGCCCGAGGTCGAGGAGCGTGCCGGTCGTCTCCACTGCGGGCACAGCAGGCGGGCTTGGGATGCGAGGCGAGTGGGTTCAGGTTACCGCGTGCGCGGGGTGTTCCACGTGGAACGTCACCCCTTCCGCCGCCGCGCGAGTTCGGCCCACACGTCCGCCAGCCCGCGCGTGTTGAACACGTCCTTGGCTTCCAGCCACCCGCGCCGCGCCACGTCCACGCCGAAGCGCGTCTGGGCCAGTTCGCCGGGGCTGTGCGCGTCCGGGTTGATGACGATCAGCACGCCCAGCACCTTGGCTCGCTTGGCGTGCGTCCAGTCGAGGTCGAGGCGGTACGGGCTGGCGTTGATCTCCACCATCTTCCCGAACCGCGCCGCCGTCTTCAGCACTTCCTCCAGGTCGATCTTGTACCCCTCGCGCCGCAGGATCAGCCGGCCGGTGCTGTGCCCGAGCATCGTCAGCCGGGGGTTGGCCAGCGCCCGGCACACCCGCGCCGTCTGCTCCGCCTCGGTCAGCCCGAAGTGGGTGTGGACGCTCCCGACCACGTAGTCGAACCCGGCGAGCAGGTCGTCGTCGTAGTCGAGGGAGCCGTCCTCGAGGATGTCACTCTCGATCCCCTTGAGGATCTGCACACCGCTCAGCTTCGCGTTCACCCGGTCGATCTCGTCCCACTGCTTGCGCACCACGCTCGGCGGCATCCCGCGCGCCACCGCCAGCGACTGCGAGTGGTCGCCGACGCCGAAGTACTCCCACCCCAGCGCCTTGGCCGCTAGCGCCATCTCCTCAAGCGACGCGTTGCCGTCGCTGTACGTCGTGTGGTTGTGGAACACGCCGCGGATGTCGGCGTACTCGACGAGCTTCGGCAGCTTCTTCTGCTCGGCCGCCTCGACCTCGCCGGTGTCCTCGCGGAGTTCGGGTGGGACGTACTCCATCCCGAACGCGGCGAAGATGTCCGCCTCTGTCTTGCAGGCGATCGGCGCGCCCTCCGACCCGAGGCCGTACTCGCTGAGGAGCCAGCCGCGGTCGATGGCCTTCTGCCGCATGTGGATGTTGTGCGCCTTGCTGCCGGTGAAGTAGTGGAGGCCGAACGGGAACAGGTCGTCGGTGACGACGCGGAGGTCGGCCTGGAGCGTGACCTTGTCGCCGTCCACGCGGGTGGTCGCCAGCACGCTCGCCTTCGTCGGCCCCTGCCCGAGCACGCGCACCACCTCCGGGAACGCCACGAAGGCGTCGATCGCCGGCTGCGCGTCCGCCGCGGAGGCGAGCAGGTCGATGTCACCGCTCGTCTCGCGGCGCCGCCGCACGCTGCCGCACGCCTCGGCGCGGGTGACCCCGGGCAGCCCGCGGACGCGCGCCACCAGCGCCTCGGCGAGCCCGGCCGCCAGGTCGATGCGGACGCGCTGCCCGGCCTCCTCGCGGAAGCGGATGGACTCGAGGATGTTGGCCTGGGTCTTCGCCCCGAAGCCCTTGAGCTTGCCGACGGTGCCACTCTCGCACGCCGCCTTCAACTTCTCGACGGTGTCGATGCCGAGCGCGTCGTGCAACGCCTTCACCTTCTTGGCGCCAAGCCCCTGGAGCTGGCGCATCTCGACGAGCCCCGCCGGCACCTGCCGACGCAGGTCGTCGAGGTACGGGAGCGACCCGGTCTCGACGAGCGTGGTGATCTTCTCGACGAGCGTGGTTCCGAGCCCGCGCACGGCGCCGAGTCGCTTCTCCGCGACGAGCTGCTTGAGGTCGTCGGCGAGCGAGCGGACGGTGCGGGCGCCGTTCGTGTAGGCGTTGACGCGGAACGAGCTCTCGCCCTGGAGCTCGAGCAGCACCCCGATCTCGTCGAGGGCGTCGGCCACGTCGTCCTTGGTCATGTGGGGCGCTCCGGGCAGAAGGTGTGATCAGGATACCAAAGGCGAACGGCCGGCGTGAGCCGGCCGGTGGTTGGTACGGGTCGTTTACAAGTGGGCGGGAAGCCTCACGAGCCGCGACCGGGAGGGAGGGGCCGGCGAACCCGTCGGACCGCAAGCGCGGCAGTCGGGTTCGCCGGCCCCTCCCTCCCGGTCGCGGCTCGTGGCGTCATACTCACACCGCCCGGGCACCCGTACCAACCACCGGCCGGCTCACGCCGGCCGTTCGCCCGGGGCTGGGGCTACGCCGCGATCCGCAGCGCCGCGGCCGGCACGGCCTGGGCGGCGCGCTTCCGGGCCGGGGCGTGCAGCATGATCTCCATGCCGTTCACGATCCGGTCGGGGCCGCGGCCGTCGTAGTTATTGCGGGCGCAGCGGGTCATCCCCTTCCGCTCCATCGGGTCGTCGAGGAGCAGGTCGACGCCCTCCTTCAGTAGGTCGAACGACACGTCCGCCGCGTCGCCGAGGAACGTCGCCACCCCGTCCTCGTCCATCCGCTTGGCGTTCATCGCGTGCCGCTTCGTCTGGCTCATGATGAGCTGCGGCAGGCCGACGACGCAGATCTCACCGCTCCACCCGTCACCGCTGGTCAGCGCGAAGTGCGAGCGCACCAGCCGGGTCATGAGCTCCTTCGTCTCGGTCACCACCTCGACCTTCCCGCCGCTCGCGTCGGCGAGATCCTTCAGGTCGTCGTAGCGCGGGTGGTGAGTGCGGCAGGCGACCGAGACCTTCGACACCTTGTCCATCGCCAGGAGCTGTTCGGTGCGGGTGAACGCCTCGCCGGCCGGGTCGTCGTCCCCCATCGCCACCAGCGCGCGGAACGGGCCGGCCGGCTCGGTGGCGCGGATCGTCCGCTGGCGGCGGAACACGCCGCGGCACAGGGCGTACTTCCGCCCGAGGAGCAGCTGCGTGCCGAGGCCGTGGCGGTACGCCCTCCGGCCCGGCGCGGACAGCGGGTTCACAAGGACGTCGGCGTCGAACGTGATCCCGGCGGTGCTGTCGAACGCCACCACCAGGGTGCCGGTGGCACGGAGGGCGGCGAGGTAGTCGGCGGTCATCCCCTCCCCGGCCACCACCACCGCCGCCGCGTTCAGCCGGCGGACCTGGGCGACCGTGGCCTCGAGGTCGCCGGGCGACCCGACGCGCTGCTCGGCGGCGACCCAGTCGTTGTTCCCCCGGTTGATGACCGTGGCGAGGGAGAGCGGGTCGAGGTAGCTGAAGAAGTGCGTCCCGCGGCGGCGCCGCTGGAACGCGGCGGCGAGGGAGAGGCACTGGTAGAACGGCTCCCACCCGCCGTCGGGCGTGCCGTCGCAGCGAAACAGGATCGGGCCGCGGGACGCTTCCATGCGCATCGCTCCTACACCTCGGGGCGGGGTGCGAGCGCGACCGGGCCGGGGCGCACCGGGGGCGCAGCGCCGGGCGCGACCGGGCGGTCACGAGCCGTCGCGCGCGCCGCTCGGGGCGCTGCGGGTGGTCACACTCGCGCAAGCCGGGGTGGTGCGACAGGACCGCCGAACTGCGCCCCGAAGGGCACCGCGGGAAGCGCGGGGGCGGGCCTCGACACCTCTTCTCCGGGGGGCCAGGTGGCCCCTCCGCGCTGCCTCTGGGTTCCGGTCCGCGGGCAGCGCGGGCCGGGCGACGGGTTCCGGTCCGTCGTCCGACGGGCGGGATCGTAAGTCAGAATTCGCGCCACGAACAAGGTCACTTTCGCCGGGGCGGTGACAACGCGTTGTCTCTCACGATAGTTCCACGTGGAACGCTCCGGGGGAACGTGGGAGTAAGTGGCGTGTTTCGTGTTTGGTGTTTCGTGTCGGGCGGCGGGTCGGGCGGCGGGTCGCGCGCCGGGGTGGACGGGAACACGAAACGCCGAACGCCAAACACCAAACACCCCGCCCGCCCATTCCCCCTTCCCCCGCGCCCACGATTTCGTTATCAGCTCGCGCAAGACGACCCCGCCGGAGCGCGGGGCGATCGGAGGAATCGCATGGAAGCTACCGCCACCCGCCCGCGCCTCGGCCGCGGCCTTACCGCCCTCCTCGGCGACGCCCCGCCCGCCGAAGCGCCCGCCAACCGGCTCCCCGTGGACGCCGTCACTCAGAACCCGTACCAGCCACGGAAGCGGTTCGACGACGACGAGCTGGAGTCGCTGACGGCCAGTGTGAAGGAACACGGCGTTCTCCAGCCGTTGGTCGTGCGGCAGACCTGCGACGGGTTCCAGCTCATCGCCGGCGAGCGCCGGCTGCGGGCGGCGCAGGCGGCCGGGCTCGCCGAGGTGCCGGTCCACGTCGTCGCGTTCGACGACCAGCAGGTGTTCGAGGCGGCGCTGGTCGAGAACATCCAGCGGAGCGATCTGAACCCGATCGAGAAGGCGCAGGGCTTCCGCGACTACCTGGCCAAGTTCGGCGTGTCGCAGGAGACGCTCGGCGCCAAGCTCGGCCTCGACCGCACCACCGTGAGCAACCTCCTCGGGCTGCTCAACCTCCCCGCCGAGGTACAGGACGCGGTGCGGCTCGGGCAGATCAGCCTCGGCCACGCGAAGGTGTTGAAGGGCGTGCCCGATGCCGACCAGCAACTGGCACTGAGCCGCGAAACGATCCTGAAGAACTACTCGGTCCGCGAGCTCGAACTGCTGGTGAAGCAGCAGCGGCTCGAAGCCGCCGCCGCGGCGACCGCGGACGTCGCCGACGAGGAGCCGGCCGAGCGCGCCGCGCCGGCCGAGAAGACGGCCCACGTCAAGGGGATCGAGGACGACCTGCGGCAGCGGCTGGCCGTGAAGATCGAGATCAAGGTGAAGGCGAAGGACCGCGGGCAAATCGTGATCGCGTTCGACTCGAACGACGACTTCGAGCGGATCGTCGGGGCGCTAACGAAGTAGTGGAGCGTGGATAGTGGGCAGTTAGCAGTTCGGAACCCGGGGCTCGTCCCCGGGTTCTTGTCGCTCCTGCCCACGGCCCACTGACCGCTGACCACCAGGCAACCTTGATCCCGGCTCCCGCAATCCGCTACCCTCCGGGTGTCGAATCCCGACCCGGAGCCTCCCATGCGGACACGGACGCCCGCCCTCGCCGCCCTCTTCCTCGCCGTCTCCACCGTCGCCGCCCAGCAGCCGGCGGGGCTCGAGTTCCAGCCGTTCGCGTCGGCCGCCGGGCGGTACAAGATCATCTTCCCCGGCCCGGTGAAGACCGAGACCACCGAGGTGAAGACCCCCGCCGGCCCGCGCACGCTCACGTTCGATTCCGTCACGCTCGCCAACGACGTCCGGCTCATGGTCACCTACGTGGACCCGCCCGAGGACGTGGCGAAGCAGCCGCCCGGCCCGCGCCTCGACAAGGTCCGCGACGCCTCGAAGGGGGCCGACGGGCGCGTCGTGACGGACAAGGAGGTGACGGTCGGCGCCGAGAAGTACCCGGGGCGCGACGTGCTGGTCGAGAAGCCGCTCTACGCGGTGCGGAACCGCGTGGTGATCGCCGGCCCGCGGCTGTACCAGGTGCTCGTGCAGGGGCCGAAGGAGTTCGTCACCTCGCGCGACGCCGACCGCTTCCTCGACGCCTTTGAAGTGACGAAGTAGCACACCACCTCGCCGCCCGCCCGGGGCCTTGCCCCGGACTATCGAATCTCAGGCCGTTGGCCGGAAATCCAGCCACCCCTCTTCAGCCCGAAGGGCTGGGATACCATAGCCCGGGGCAACGCCCCGGGCGCGGCATCCCCCGCAACAATACCCCGAACCCGGCGAAGTCACCGTGAGGAGTCACATGCCGGTCACGCGCAGCGCCTTTGCGATTCTCCTGCTCCTCCTCACGCTCGCCGCCGCCCAGGCCCAGCCGGAAGGCGTCGAGGTCAGCCCGAAAGGCGGGCGGTTCAAGGTCCGCTTCCCCGGCAAGCCGAAGGAGACCACGGCGAAGACGAAGACGCCGCTCGGAGAGATCACGGTCACCACCGTTCTCTACGCCACGGCGGACGGGAGCGTCTACGTCGCCACGCACGTCGAGTACCCCACCACCCCGACGCCCGACGACCACCCCACGCTCCTGGCCGGCGCCCGCGACGGGATCGTCGGGAAGGACGGGAAGCTGGTGTCGGAGGGGCCGGTGCCGCACGGGCCGGACAAGCTCGCCGGGCGCGAGGTGGTGGTCGACAAGGGGAAGGTGCAGGTCCGCTACCGGCTGTTCTTCAAGGAGAACCGCCTGTACCAGATCGGGGCGCTCGGGGCCGGGGGGTTTGTCACCGGGAAGGCCGCCGCCGACTTCCTCGACTCGTTCGAGCTCGTCAAGTAACGGAGGGCAGTGATGCGCTACAAGGTCGCGGCGGCGGTGGCGGTTCTGGCGTTCGGACTCGTCGGCACGGCACAGGACGCGCCGGCGGGCCGGTACGTCTCGAAGGAGGGCGGCTACGCGGTCCGGTTCCCCGCCGGCGCGGACGTGAAGACCAAGACACAGGACGCCCCCGGCGGACTGAAGATGGTCATCGCCTCCGCGGAGGCCGACGGGAAGGCGCACGCGGTGATGTACATGTCGCTCCCGCCGGGAGTTCTGAAGGCGGTGCCGGCGAAGTCAATCCTGGACGGGGCGGCGAACGGGGCGGTCGCCAAGAGCGGCGGCAAGGAGGTGAGTCAGAAGGACTTCACCTTCGGCGCCGAGAAGCACCCGGCGCGCGAGGTCGTCATCGACAAGGACGGGGGGGTGGTGCGCACGCACGTCATCGTCGCGGACCCGAGGGTGTTCGTGCTCGTCGTCGGCGGCCCGGACGGCTTCGGCACCAGCAAGGCCGCGACGGAGTTCCTCAAGTCGTTCGAGATCACCCCCGCCGCCAAGAAGAAGGCGGACGAATAACACTGCACCGGCTCGGAGGGCGGGCGATGCGCTACCAGTTCGCGGCGGTCTCCGCGCTGCTCGGGCTCGGGCTTGTCGCATCCGCCCAGGACGCGGCCGGCGAGCGGTTCGTCTCGAAGGAGGGCGGGTACGCCGTGCGCTTCCCGACGACCGCCGAGCCGAAACTGAAGGTGCAGGACACGGGGGTCGGGCTGAAGGCGTACGTCGTCACGGCGACCGACAAGGCCGAGCGGCGGACGTACATCGTGACGCACACGCCCCACCAGAAGGGCGTTCTCAAGTCGGCGGCGAAGCAAATCCTCGACAGCGGCGAGAAGGTGGTGCTCGCCACCCCCGGCACGACGAAGTTGGCGGTGAAGGACTTCACCTACGGGAAGGAGAAGTACCCGGTCCGCGAGCTGCTGACCGAGCGCGACGGCAACCAGACCCGCACCCGTTTCGTCCTCGCCGACCCGATGGTGTACACGCTCGTCGTCGGCGGGCCGGAGGAGTTCGCATCGAGCAAGGCCGCGCTCGACTACCTCAACTCGCTCGAAATCACTCCGCCCGGCAAGAAGACGAAGAAGTAGCACCGCATGGTTAGGCCGGGGCGCGAGCCCCGGTGGACCGGTCAGCCCGCTCGACTCGCTCGAAGTCACCCGACCCGAAAGAAGCATTGTGCGATTAGGCCGGGGGCGCGAGCCCCTGGTGGGCCTGACCCATCCACCGGGGCTCGCGCCCCGGCCTAACTAGCGGTCACCTCCGTCGAGAGCGACAATAATCGTCTAGACGACTATCGTCTACCCGGCTAATATGCGGGCATGGGCACCGGCAAGGGCGCGGCCCGGGGCGGGCGGCGGTTCGACTCCCCGGAGCAGGAAGCCTTTCTCAACCTGTGGCGCACCTACGACCGCCTGCGGGCGCTCGAGGACGAACTGTTCGCCGCGTTCGAGCTCACCCCGCAGCAGTACAACCTGCTCCGCCTGCTCAAGGCCGACCGCCCCGACCCGGTGCCGACGCTCGCACTCGCCGAGCGCCTCGTGAGCCGCGCGCCGGACATTACGCGGATGCTCGACAAACTCGAGGCGCGGGGTCTTATCGCCCGCGCCCGCAGCGCGGAGGACCGCCGCTCGGTACTGGTGACGGTCACGGACAAGGGGCTGGAACTGGTGGCAAAGATCACCGCCCCGCTCCGCGCCTGCCACGCCCGCCAGCTCGGCCACCTGTCGCCCGCGCAACTCGCCACGCTCACCGAACTTCTCCAGGCGGCGCGCGCGCCGCACGAACCCTCGGAGACCTGGAAATGACACTCCCCAGCGAAACCGACGTGATCGTCATCGGCGGCGGCCCGTCCGGCGCGACCTGCTCTACGCTGCTGGCAAAGCACGGCTACAAGGTCGAGCTGTTCGAGCGCGAGCACTTCCCGCGCTTCCACATCGGCGAGTCGATGATCCCGGACACATACCACGGGCTCGTCCGCACCGGGATGCTGGAGAAGATGAAGCGGAGCCACTTCACGAAGAAGTACTCGGTGCAGTTCGTGAACCAGAAGGGGAAGCTGTCGGAGCCGTTCTACTTCAACGAGCACAAGCCGCACGAGTCGAGCCAGACATGGCAGGTGCGGCGGAGCGAGTTCGACCACCTCAACCTCAACAACGCCCGCGAGAACGGCGTTAACGTCCACGAGGGCGCCCGCATCCTTGAGGTGATCTTCGAGGGGAAGCGGGCGGTCGGCGTGCGGGTGAAGCCGGAGGACGGGCCGGAGCAGGAGGTGCGGGCGAAGGTGGTCGTGGACGCGAGCGGGCAGAGCACGCTCATCATCGACCGCTTCAACCTCCGCGAGTGGGACCCGGCGCTGAAGAAGGCGGCGCTGTGGACGTACTGGAAGGGCGCCTACCGCGACCCGGGCAAGGACGAGGGCGCCACCATCGTTATCCAGACCGAGGGCAAGAAGGGCTGGTTCTGGTACATCCCGCTCCACGACGACATCATCAGCGTCGGCGTCGTGGCCGACCACGACTACCTGTTCAAGAACCGCGACTCGAAGGATTTGGAGAAGCTGTACTTCGAGGAGGTCGGCCGCGCCCCCGGCGTGCAGCCGCGGATCGCCAACGCCCAGCGCTGCGACGTCTTCCGCGTGCAGAAGGAGTACAGCTACCGCGCCGGCCAGGCCGCGGGTGACGGGTGGTGCCTGGTCGGCGACGCCTTCGGCTTCCTCGACCCGCTCTACTCGTCCGGCCTGTTGCTCGCGCTGACGAGCGGCACGATGGCGGCGGACTGTATCGCCGAGGGACTGACGAAAGGCGACACGAGCGAGGCGCAGCTGCGGAAGTGGGAGCCGGGGTTCCTGCGCGGGATGGCCCGCATCCGCCGGCTGGTGTGCGAGTTCTACGACGGGCTGAGTTTCGGCCGGTTCGTGAAGCAGCACCCGCACCTGAAGGGGCTCGTCACCGACGTGCTGATCGGCGACGTGTTCAAGGACGACGTGGACGCCTTGTGGCCGCCGATGGACGAGCTCCGCAAGGAACAGAACCTGCCGCCTTACGCCGCCGTATAGGCAGGATTTTATTGACAGGATGAACAGGATGGACCGGATCCGAATTCACGGTTCCTTCTGTCTTCAATCCTGCTTTTCCTGTTCATCCTGTCAAAAAAGTGCCTTCCTGAGATGAGCACCACGCTGGAAACGCCGGCCCTCGCCTCCACCGGCCGTCCCGCCTGGGTCGGCGCCGCCGCTTACGTGCTCATGCTCGTCGGCGCCGTCGCCGCGTTCTTCGCCGTGCGGCACCTCGGCGCCTCGCTCACGGCGCCCGCCTCACCCGCCGGGGCAATCTCGGTCGGCTCGCCGAAAGCGGGACAGGTCGACGTGGTGCTGCACGTCCTCGCCACGCTCGCCGCCATCATCGCGCTCGGGTTCGCGCTCGGCCGCGCGCTCCGCTATCTCGGCCAGCCGCCGGTCATCGGTGAAGTGATCGCCGGCATCTTGCTCGGGCCGTCGCTCCTCGGCGCGATCTCGCCGGAGGCGATGCACCTGCTCATCCCGACCGCCGACGCCGACCCGAAAGGACAGGTGACGGCGGCGCTGCGGGCCGTGGCGCAGCTCGGCGTCGTGCTGTACATGTTCCTCGTCGGGCTGGAGCTGAACGGCGCGAAGCTGAAGTCGCACGCCCACGCCGCGGTCGCCATCTCGCACGCCAGCATCGTCGCGCCGTTCGTGCTCGGGCTGCTCATCGCGCTGCCGCTGTACCCGCGCCTCTCGCACTCCGGCGTCCCGTTCGTCAGCTTCGCGCTGTTCATGGGCGTAGCGCTGTCGGTGACGGCGTTCCCGGTGCTCGCCCGCATCCTCGCCGACCGCGGGCTGAGCCGCACCCCGGCCGGCACCGTCGCGCTCGGGTGCGCCGCCGCCGACGACGTGACGGCGTGGTGCCTGCTCGCGCTCGTAGTCGGCGTGGCGCGGGCGGAGGTCGGGGCGGCGCTGGGCGTGATCGCCGGCGCGGCGGCGTTCATCGCGGTGATGTTCCTCGTCGTCGGCCCGCTGGCCCGGTGGGCGTGTCGCAAGGTGGAGGCGCGCGAAGTCCTGCCGCCGGCGGCGGTGCCGGTCGTGTTCGTCGCCGTGCTACTCTCCGCGCTGGCCACGGAGGTGATCGGGATTCACGCGGTGTTCGGGGCATTCCTGCTCGGCGCCGTGATCCCCCACGACAGCCGGGTCGCCCGCGAGTTCACCCGGGCGCTAAAGGACGTGGTGACTGTGCTGCTGCTACCGGCGTTCTTCGCGCTCACCGGCCTGCGCACCGAGATCGGCCTTCTGGACAGCTGGGCGAGCTGGGGGTTCTGCCTCGCCATCATCGCCGTGGCGACGCTGGGCAAGTTCGGCGGCACCTACGTGGCGGCGAAGTTCACCGGCTACGACTCCCGCACCGCGGCGGCGCTGGGCGCGATGATGAACACCCGCGGGCTGATGGGGCTGATCGTCCTGGACATCGGCCTGAGCATGGGCGTGATCGCGCCGACGCTGTTCGCCATGATGGTGCTGATGGCCCTCGTCACGACGCTGGCGACCGCCCCCGCGCTCGCCCGGCTGCTCCCACGGTAACCGGACGGCCGGGCCGAGAATCTCCTTGCCGCCACGCGGTCACGTCGGTACGTTCCTGCTAGCAGTCATCATCCGTCGAGTGACGAGGCTCCGGGTTGTGGGTCAAGGAGCGACACCGCCCTGGGCACCCCGCTCCCCGAACCGGAGTCGCCAGTGGCCCGCCGCGCCCTCCTCTGTGGGATCAACGACTACCTCTCCGTCGCCGACCTCCGCGGGTGCGTCCGCGACGTGGAGTCGATGCGCACCCTCCTCCAGACCGTGTACGGGTTCCGCCACACGGACATCAGCGTCCTGACCAACCAGGAGGTCACCAAGAGCCGACTGGAAAAGGAGTGGAAGTGGCTGATGAAGGGGGCCGGGGCCGGCGACACCCTCGTCTTCCACTTCTCCGGGCACGGCTCGTACCTGCCCGACGGCGGCGGGTACGAGGATGACGGGAACGACGAGCTGATGTGCCTGTACGACATGGACTTCGGCCGCCCCGGGACGTACCTTCTGGACGACGAGTTCCGTGTCTGGACCGAACAGAAGCCGGCCGGGGCCGAACTGATCGTGGTCACCGACTGTTGCCACTCCGCCACGAACACGCGGATGGTCTTGACCGAGGTCCGCGGTGAGGCGACCGCGTTCGCGCTGGACCTGGCCGCGACCGTGCGGGTCGCCTCCCGGACCGACGCTCCTCCCGACGTGGTTGAGGTCCGAGCCCGGTTCATTCCCCCACCAGCCCACCTCCCCGGCCCCGCCCGCGCCGCCCGCACCCGCCGGGCCGCGGCCCGTCCCCCCGGACCGCTGAACCACCTCCACCTCGCCGCGTGCCAGGACAACGAGACCGCGGCCGACGCCCCGATCGGCGGCGCGTACCACGGGGCGTTCACGTACCACCTCTGTCGGGCGCTGGAGGCAGATCCGGCAGTCGGCTCGACCGACCTCGTTTCCCGCCTGGGGCGCGCCCTGAGCTCGTCCGCGTTCAGCCAGCACCCCTCGGTCGAGGGCGACCCGCACCCCGGACCGCTCTTCGGCGGACCGCCGGCCCCCCCGAGCCCACCCGGCCACCCGCCCGCCGGCCCCGGGCTCCCCAGCGGCGCACTCACCGAGACGACCGCGCGGGAGTTGACCGCCGCGATCCGCGACCTCACCACCGCCCTCCGCCGAGACCCCGGCCCGGCCGCCGGCTCGCGGCAGGCGGGGCGGCGGGTACTCGTCTGCGTCCACGGCATTGATGAACACCCCGGCGACTTCTCACTCCCGTGGTGGAACGCCCTCCGCCCCCACGTCGGCGGCGCGTTCGGAAATGGCGACCTCGGCGACACCCGGGTCGGCGTCCACTGGAGTGACATCGTCAACCCCCGGGCGCTCGCCCCCCGGGGTGCCGGCCCGGATGTTGAACTGGCCCGGCTGATGATCGAGCGGCAGTTGGGGGAGCGGTCCGCCCGGTTCGCCGAGCGCGGCCGGGCCGCCGAGGCGCGCGGCGCGGTCGGCACCCGCGGGGGCGGCCCGCAGATCGACGACTTCCTCCGGTACATGTTCCAGTCGTCGGTCCGGGACGCGGTCCTGGCCCGGTTCACCGACGCCGTCCGCCCCCGGCTGGCGGCCGGTGAGGTGCTCGACGTCATCTCCCACAGCTGGGGGACGGTGGTCGCCTACGAGGGGCTACTCCAACTGGAGGCCGAGGCGCTGCCCGGGCGGGTGGCGACCCTGTTCACGGTCGGGGCGGCCCTCTCGATCGGCGCCGTGCGGTGGCAGCTCGGCCTGGGCGGCCGGCGGCCGGCACAGGCGGGCCGCTGGGCGAACGTGAACGCCGCCGGCGACAGCATCGGCGGCGGCATCGGGGCGAACTTTCCGATCGACCAGGAGTACCTCGACCTTAGCCCAACCGGCTGCACCCGCGGGTGGTTCGGGTACAACCTCGGGTGCGCCCACGGGTCGTACTTCCGCCCCGACAACCTGGCCGTCAACCGCGACATCTTCGCCCGGCACATTCTTGAGGGGTGAAGCCGCGACTTGTGACACCCGCGGCATCCGGCTATCCTCGGGCGGAGGCCCGCCTTCCGGGCCGCAGACCACCCGAGGTGCGCCGTGTCCCGCCCCGCCGCCGTCGCGTTCATCGCCGTGCTCGCCTCCGTCGTGGCGGCGCAGCAGCCGAAAGCCGTCCTCGGGCCGGACGACAAGGCGGCCGTGCCGCAGGCGCCCGCCGGGTTCGACAAGAAGCGCGACGACATCCCGCGCGGCAAGCTCGAAACGGTCGAGTACGAGTCGAAGTCGGTCGGCACGCGGCGGAAGGCAGTGGTTTACACCCCACCGGGCTTCTCCGCGACCGCGAAGTACCCGGTCCTGTACCTGCTCCACGGCATCGGCGGCGACGAGGGCGAGTGGCGGCGCGGCGGGGCGCCGGACGTGATCCTCGACAACCTCACCGCCGACAAGAAGCTCGTCCCGATGATCGTGGTGATGCCGAACGGCCGGGCCCAGAAGAACGACCGCGCCGAGGGCGACGTGTTCAAGTCGGCACCGGCGTTCGCCCGGTTCGAGGCCGACCTGCTCAAAGATCTCATCCCGTTCGTGGAATCGAAGTACCCCGCCGTCACCGACCGCGAGCACCGGGCACTGGCCGGGCTGTCGATGGGCGGCGGGCAGGCGCTCAACTTCGGGCTCGGCAACCCCGACACGTTCGCGTGGGTCGGCGGGTTCTCGTCGGCGCCGAACACGAACCCTCCGGACAAGCTCGTTCCCGACCTCGAGAAGGCGCGGAAGCTCAAGCTGCTGTGGGTGTCGTGCGGCGACAAGGACGGGCTGATCCGCGTCTCGCATCGCACGCACGCCTACCTGAAAGAGAAGGACGTGCCACACATCTGGCACGTCGAGCCCGGCGGGCACGACTTCACGGTGTGGCGGCAGGACCTCTACCACTTCGCACAACGCCTGTTCAAGTAGTCGGGCGGAACTCCGACCAGGGAGACGCTGTGGACGACCTCGCCGCGACGATCGCCCGCTACCGCGCCCGTGGCGTGCCGTTTGAGATGGCCGGGCCGGCGCCCGAGGCCGCGATCCGGCAGCTGGAAGCGCGGTGCGGCTACGAGCTGCCGGCGAACTACCGGGCGTTCCTGGAGCGCATCGGCAGCCTGTCCTTCCGCGGTCGTCACGTCGCGGGCATCGTCGCGGGACGAATCGACGCCGGGCCGGGCGGCGCGTGGCACGCCACCGAGTTCGTCCGCGGACAGTTCGAGTTCCCGACGGACGTGCTCGTGATCGAGTGGGGCGTGTACGACCCGGCGTGCCTCGACTTCGGCCGCCGCCGGCTCGACGGCGAAGTGCCGGTGGCCCGGTTCGATCCGGATTCGGGAATGAGTGTCGCCTCCGACCCGTCGTTCGGTGTGTGGCTGCCGGTGTGGGTCCGCGAGGCGGTCATCGAGTTCGACGACTCGTAGCGCGGGCTGCCGAGATTGTGCCACTTCCCCGCGTCGCTTACACTCCCCCACCTCAACCCTGGTGGGAGTGTGTGATGACGACGGCATCCGCATCGAAGGCGCGGTTCTGGGGCGGGTGGGTGCTGGGCGGGCTGCCGGCGCTGTTCCTGCTCCTCGACGGTGCGATGAAGCTGCCCAAGCCGGAGTTCGTCGTGAAAGCCACGGTCGAACTCGGCTACTCCGAAGACGTGATCGTGCCACTCGGCGCCGTGCTTCTCGTGTCCACGCTGCTGTACCTCGTGCCCCGGACGGCGGTGCTCGGCGCCATTCTGCTTACCGGCTACCTCGGCGGGGCGGTGGCGACTCACGTCCACGCCGGGCACGGGCCGTTCGAGGTCACCTTCCCCGTCGTGTTCGGCGTGCTGCTCTGGATCGGGCTCGTACTGCGCGACAGCCGGGTGTGCGCCGCGGTGTTCGGGCGCGGGTAGCATCCACATTTCCGCGCAATTCCAGAAGTCGGTCGATGACCCAACCGCCTCGGCGGTGCGGCCCGCGGCAGTGAGCCGGTAACCCTGGGGCGTCACACCGCGCGTCGCCGGACGACACGGCCCCTTGCGTCGGCCGCCCGCGTCTGCAACCGTGGTGGGGCACCCCCGACCCGCCCGGAACCGCCCCGATGGCCGACATCGCCGCGCTGTACCCGCCCACGCCCGCCAACGTCCCGCCCGGCCTCACCCGGCCGTCACAAAGCTACCGCACCCGCGTCGCCGTCGTGCTCGGCTCGCTCGTCGCGTTCATGGCCGTCTACCTCGGGCTCACCCTCGGGTCGGCGTTCATCTGCTACTGGTGCTTCGCCGAACTCGGCCGCGACCCCGCGGAGCCGCGTCAGCGCGTCACTTACTACGACCGCCGGGGCAACCCCCAGACCCGCTACGAGCGCCGCAGCGGCGACCCGAACCCGCTCGTCCTCATCCCCGGCGGCATCTTCTCCGGGCTCTTGTGCCTGTTCCTGGTGAAGGGGTTCTTTAAGCGCGGCAACCGCGGCACCACCATCAAGATCGAGGTGACCGAGGCCGAGCAGCCCGACCTCTTCGCGTTCATCCGCCGGGTGTGCGCCGACGTGCGGGCGCCGCTGCCGCGCCGCGTCGAGCTCGTCCCGGAGGTCAACGCCGCGGCCGCCAGCGACCTGTCACTCCGCACCTTCCTCTTCCCGGGGCACACCACGCTGGTCATCGGCCTGGGGCTCGTCAACCGGCTCAACCTGGCCGAGTTCAAAGCCGTGCTCGCGCACGAATTCGGCCACTTCTCCCAGGCCAGCACCAAGCTCGGGCGGTACGTCTACACCACCAACCGCACGGTCGAGGCCCTGGTCTTCAGCCGGGACTGGCTCGACGACATGGTCTCGGCCGCCACCCGCATCGACATCCGCATCTCCGTCTTCGTCTGGGTCTTCCAGGGCGGGCTGTGGGTGGTCCGCAAGGGGCTCGAACTCCTCTACCGCGGGATCAACTTCGCCCACGTGTCGCTGTCGCGGCAGATGGAGTACAACGCCGACCTCGTGGCCGTAAGCGTGACCGGCAGCGACGCCATCGTGACCGGGCTCGCCCGCATGAGCTTCGCAGACGAGACGCTCAGCCAGGCGTGGGGCGACCTGATGACCGCCGCCGACCACGGCCGCTACTCCCGCGACGTGTACTACCACCAGACGAAGGCCGCCGAGTTCCTTAAGGCGAAGCGCGGCGACGACACGCTCGGCGAGGTGCCGCCGCTCCCCGCCGACCCGACGCAGACCGTGCAGGTGTTCAAGCCGGAGGACACGCGCGTCCCGGCGATGTGGGCGACGCACCCGGCCAACCCCGAACGCGAGGCCAACGCCAAGGCGGTCTACGTGCGCGGCCCGGTCGACGACCGCCCGGCGTGGCTGCTGTTCCGCGACGAGGCGGCGGTGCGCGAGAAGATGAGTTGGGCGGCGTACAAGCACAACCGCAAGGAGAAACTCCCCGAGGTGCTGGAGGACGCGGAGGCGGTGCAGGCGTTCATTGACGCCGAGCACGCCGAGACAACGTACCCACCGAAGTACCACGGGCTCTACGAGAACCGCTACGTGAAGCCCGGCGAACTGGCCGAACTCCTCGTCCGCGAGGCGCGGGCGGAGTTCGACGACGCCGACCGCCTCGCCGAGGCGCACGCCGCCCTCGCCGGCGACGACCTGAAGGACCGCATGACCGCCCACCGCCAGCGCCAGGAGGAGGCCAACCGCCTGGCCGGGCTGTCGCGCGGGTTCGTGGCGCTGGCCGGCAAGGACTTCGAGCACCGCGGCAGCCGCTACGGCCTGACCGACGCCAAGCGCCTGCTGACGCAGGTGGAGGAGGAGATCAACCAGGACTTCGCCTGGATGCACCTGCACGACCGCAACGCGTTCCGCGCCCACTACGCGATGGCGTGCCAGCTCGCCGACGGCAGCCGGACGGAGATGGAGGAGCGCTACAAGTTCCACTTCGCGGTGCAGGCGTTGCACCAGACGCTGGTGGGCTGGTCGAACCACGTCCAGTCAACGCTGGCGGCACTCCAGGGGGCGCGGCAGGTGCCGCAGGAGCAGTTCCAGAACGCGCTCGGGGTGCTGCGCGAGTGCCGCAAGGCGCTGAACGAGCAACTCGGCAGCGCCGACGACCTGAAGCTCCCGGCGCTGACGAACATGACCGCCGGGTCGCCGCTCGGCCCGTACCTGCTGGAGGGGAAGATCGTCGCAAACCTCCCGGCGTCGGCGACGAGCCTGGAGAACAAGTGGATCAACGACCTGCTGAACCAGGTGGGCGAGGTCACGTCGAAGGCCGCGCGGATCCTGTTCAAGAGCCTCGGCGCGATCCTGGCGCTGCAGGACCGCATTGCCGCCGACTGGCACGCCCGGCGTGCGGCCACACCACCCGCCAACCACGACGCCCACTCCCCTACCATGAACGGCTGATGATCGCGATCCGCCTGCTGCTCAGCGCTGTCGAAATCGTCATCAACCTGGTCGACTACGTCGTCGTGATGCTGTCGGGGGGGACGGCGCACCGCGTGTCCGGCGCCGATGCCGATCACGCCCGGGTGCTCGCCGACCTGGGCGAGGTGACGCACCGGTTCACGAACGTCAGCCCGTGGCGGGCGCGGTTCGCGGTCGCCGCCCTCGCCGCCAGCGCAGCGCTCGGGTATGCGGAGTGGGCAACGCGCGAACCCGGATACCGGCTCGCCGCGTACTTCGCCGGCGGCGCCGGGCTGCTCTCCGTCCTGTACGTCGCCACCCACACCCCCTCCGTCCTCCACCTCCACACCCGCGGGCTGGCCGTGGCCGTCGGCAGCCGCCACGCCCGGGCCGTGTACTACCCGGACATCGCCACCGTCGGGTACGACATCGCGATCGTCGCGAATATTTCCGCCCAGTCCCAACAGGAGATCACCAAGGGGCTGATGATCGACCTGCACGACGGCGGGCGGTACGAGATCGGCACCGACTTCGTCGACTTCTGGGACATCAAGGAGGCGGTCCTCGACCACGCCACCGCCTGTGCCGCCACCCAGGAGCTTGCGGGGCGATACCGGGTGACCGGGAGGCAGCTGAACGCGGGCACGCCGGAGGAGGTGGAGGTGACCGCCCGGTCGCCACGGCACGCCCGGTCGGAGGCGCTGGAGGTGTACGGCGTTCTCGCCGAACAGTGCGAGCGCGTCGGCCCAATCCCCCCCGTATAATGCCGGTTCATGAGAGCTGCTCCCCCAGCCGTCCGCGTACTGCCAATGGACCAAGGAGTGCCCGGGTTCGCCGGCTGCAACATCGAGCATGTCCAGCAGCAATTCTTCCTCCGCGAGCTCGCGCGGCCAGCCGGTCTAGCCGCAATGCCCTTCAGTTAAGCGTAAAGCCGGTGCCTCCTTGGTACTGTGGGGTTGCT
>VFQN01000323.1_pt1 | contig 94543 bp, 83 predicted proteins | sample 3512371 | NCBI WGS metagenome assembly VFQN01 (sample SAMN10412370, study PRJNA504923) | tailings metagenome | isolation source: Replicate 2 from Balatoc abandoned mine | place: Philippines: Itogon, Benguet | collected 2017-08-28 | reverse complement strand
TCGGAACCGGCGTGTAACCGTCGAGCCAAATATACTCGAGCTTGAACTTTGGCATGGGTCTCTCTTGATCTTGCGACGCGGAAAAGGTGGCCCGACTGGGAATCGGGTGCCGGCTCGCGCCCGGCTACCGGCAATGCGTCCTCCGAAGCATTTTATGTGCCAATCCGGTCGGCAGCGCCCTCCACAGGGGCAGTTGCTGCAGCACAGCACTTTGTGTCCGGTGCGGGTTTGATGGGCAAAGCGGCAGAACGCAAAACGCCCATATTGTATGCATGCGCTGATTTTATGTGAGGCATTCGGAGCAATTCGCGGGCATCAGCGCTATATTGAACCCAGCCCAGTTGAATCGCGTTGACGGCACAACGAGCTGAAGGAACACATCGATGAACACCCAGACCCCAGGGTCCGCCGAGATCATCGCCTTCCCGCTGCGCGGCCGGTTTGCGGCCGCGAGCCGGCAAGATGGTCTCACGGACCTGCGCGAACCCGCGCGCGTCGCAAAGGCTGCCAGCGGCAGCTCATGGTACCACGAAGAAGCGATCCGCCAGGAGCGGACACCGTCCAACTGACATTTGGACACCTGAGACTGCACAGCGCCGGGCTGTGCGAAGAGCGCGCGTCGCCGGGACGCGCGCTCTTTTTTTCTGCACGTCCAATGCCGCCTACGGACCTAGGATCGCATAACTAGGCGATGTCAAACGTACTGAGAGCAGCCTGTGCGTGTTGCTAGAAAACTCGCTTCATCGCAATCAAGCTGACTTGGATGAATGTAAAACCCGCGGGAACAGCGAGCAGGATGAAACCGAACCTGTACAGAAGATATATCGAGATTCGTAGCCACGGATTGCGGTGGTTGGCCGCCGTCCATTGATAAACTTGAAGGTTCGACATGCGCTGCATGTCCGTGAGCGATTGCCAGCCCGGCTGTAAATTTGGGATTCGTACGTCCGCCATCAGCTCCCTGTGCCAACCTCTGAAATTCTCAGAGAGCGCTCGTACATAATCCACCATCATCTCATATTGGCTAAGGTTCAATTGGTACTGAGTCTCACCCTCAGCCATTCGAAAGGCATCAGGATACTTTTTCACTTCTGATGGGCAACGCCAGGCGTAAAGAATTGTGGCGATGGCAACGAAAAAGCTTCCATAGAAAAGCAGCCATACACGCCAAAGGCTTGGCAAATACTTGAGCAGCCATCCGTCATACCTGACAGTAAGGTATTGTTGGACGTTGTCGTTCAGTAGCAGCATATAGCCGAATACGGGCATCAACACTGACGCTTTGACTATGTTCGAGCTTCCAATCTCGCGAAGCTGGCCCCAATGGCATCGCTGTTCAACCCACGCCCACACTTCTCTCTCCTCTAATTCGGCAGAAGTTAGCGTGAGGCATGCCAGTGGGCTAGGCTTGGGAGCCAAAGCAACCCTGGTGTTCAGCGTTCCGAGGCTGAGAGCCTCTTACTGCGAGCTTCTGGCCAAGGGTGAACCGCGGTACGGAGACGCTTCACCCGCCGAACACCGACCAGCCCATGCGCTGGGTCAGCTTTTCCAGGGCGATGCGGCCGAGATGCGAATTGCCGGTGTCGTCGAGGCCCGGCGACCACACCGCGATAGAGGCCTTGCCGGGCGCGATCGCCAGGATGCCGCCGCCGACGCCGCTCTTGCCCGGCAGGCCGACCCGGTAGGCGAATTCGCCGGAGCCGTCGTAATGCCCGCAGGTCAGCATGATCGCATTGATGCGCAGCGCGCGCTCGGGCTGCACGACCGCGTAGCCGGTCGAGGGATTGATGCCGCGATAGGCAAGGAAACGGCTCGCCATCGCGAGCTGCCGGCACGACATCGCGATCGCGCAATGATGGAAATAGACCCCGAGCGTGTAATCGACCGGGTTCTCGATCACGCCATAGGCCTTCATGTAATTGGCGAGCGCAACATTGCGGAAACCGGTGCGCTGTTCGGAGGCAGCGACCGCCTCGTCGATCGCGATTGAGGAATCGTCGGCGAGAAACTGCAGGAAGCGCAGGATATCGCCCAGCACTTCGCGCGGCTTGTGGCCTGACAGGATCGCGTCGGTGACGGCGATGGCGCCGGCGTTGATGAAGGGATTGCGCGGTACGCCCTTCTCGTATTCGAGCTGGACGATGGAGTTGAACGCACTGCCCGAGGGCTCGCGCCCGACGCGCCGCCACAGCCGGTCGCCGATCCGTCCGAGCGCGAGCGTCAGCGTGAACACCTTCGAGATGCTCTGGATCGAGAACGGCTCCTCCGCGTCGCCGCCTGTCGCGACGCGCCCGTCAGAATCGATCACGGCGATTCCGAATTTTACAGGATCGGCGCGCGCAAGCTCGGGAATATAGGTCGCGACCTCGCCGCGATCGGGGCGGCGGCGCATCTCGTCGGCGATCTCGGTGACGACCTGCTGCAGATCGGGGGAAGTGGTCATTGCTGGTATGGGTCCAAAGTGGTCATGCCCGGTCTTGTGCCGGACATCCACGTCGCGAAACACAGGTCAAGTCAAGGTGCGGACAGCGGCGATGAAAGCGATCAACATGCCGCGCATCAACATTGGAAGCCGCCATTTGCGCAGCAGATGGACCGCGGGAAAAATTTTCGCGGATACGCTGGAGGCGAGGGCGCCGGTGCACGCGCCGTCCGCGGGACTGACTATTTCTTCCGCGCAAAGAACGCCGCGAACGCGGCCTGCGCTTCGGGCGATTGCAGCCGCTCGCGGAAGAAATCCGCTTCGAGGTCGATGCGTGCGGCGAGTTCGTCAGGCTCGCCGCGGATCATGCGCCGCGACGCCAGCACCGCTTCCGGCGGCAGGTCTGCGATCTTGCGCGCGGCGGCGAGCGCCTGCGTCTCGACCTCGGCGCTGTCCGCAACCACGTTGATCAGCCCGACCGACAGCGCCTGTTCGGAATCCAGCGGCTCGCCCATCACCAGCATCGCGAAGGCGCGGCGCGGTCCCATCAAACGCGGTGCAAGCAGGGTTGAGGCCGCTTCCGGGACGAGGCCGAGGCCGACGAACGGCGTGCTGAATCGCGCCATGCGCGACGCGACGACGTAATCGCAATGCATCAGCATGGTTGTGCCGACGCCGACCGCGAAGCCATCCACTGCCGCGACCAGCGGCCGCTCGCACCAGGCCAGTGCATGCAGGAAGCGCAGAACGGATTCGCCCAGGCCTTCGCCATCGGCTGCGGCCTGGCGGAATTCGTCAATGTCGTTGCCGGCGCAGAAGGCGCCGGGCAGCCCTGCGATCATCACGCAGCGGATCGACTGGTCCGTCTTGGTGCCGGTGAGCGCCGCTGCCATGACGTCATACATCGCCGCGGTCAGTGCGTTCTTCTTGTCGGGCCGGTTCATCCGCACGACGCGGACGCCGCCATCGTCCTTGATGTCGACGAGCTTCGTCATGTCAGGCCGCTTCGCCGGGCAGGGGCGCGTCGATGACCGAGCCGGCAGCCTCCGTCACCGTTTTTTCCAGGCCGTTGTTTTGCACGGCGATGTTCTCGGCGAAGAAGCGTGCGGTCGCAATGCGGTCCGTGCTGTTGCTGCCGGCTAAGTGAAGCGCGGCCAGCGCCTCGTTCGCCAGCAGCGCGCCGCCCGCGGCATTGCCGAACAGCCGCAGATAGGGCGTCGCACCGGCCAATGCTGCGCGCGTGTTGGACGACAGCGTGGTAAGCAGCCAGCCTGTCGCGCGTTCGAGTGCGTCGACGGCTTCGGTCAGGCGCAAGGCGGTTGCGCGAAAGGCCGGATCGTTGGTTGCCTGCACGCGTGAGGTGATGTCGCGCAGTTCCGCGATGAAAGCCTTCACCGTTGCGCCGCCGTTCAGCGTGATCTTGCGGGTGACGAGATCGATCGCCTGGATGCCGTTGGTGCCCTCATAGATCGCGGCGATGCGCGCATCGCGATAATGCTGCGCGGCGCCGGTCTCCTCGATGAAGCCCATGCCGCCATGTACCTGCACGCCGAGCGAGGCGACCTCGATACCGATATCGGTGGAGAAGGCTTTCGCGATCGGCGTGAGCAGCGCGGCCCGCTCCTGCGCGGTCTTTGCGGCGGCTGCATCCTTGTCGAGATGCGAGCGGTCGAGCGCGATAGCGGTGGCGTAACAGATTGCGCGGGCGGCCTGCGTCAGCGCGCGCATGGTGTAGATCATGCGGCGCACATCGGCATGCTCGATGATGGCGACGGAGGAGGGGCCGTTCGGCTGGTCGCTGCGGCCCTGCTTGCGGTCGCGTGCATAATGCAGCGCCTGCTGCATCGCGCGTTCGGCGATGGCGACGCCCTGCAGCCCGACCGCGAGCCGCGCCTCGTTCATCATCGTGAACATGCAGGCCATGCCGGCATGTTCCTTGCCGATCAGGTAGCCGACGGCGCCGCCCTCATCGCCATAGACCATGGTGCAGGTCGGAGAGCCGTGTATACCCATCTTGTGCTCGACAGAATGGGCGTACACGTCATTACGTTTGCCGAGCTTTCCACCTTCTTCGAGCATGAATTTCGGGACGAGGAAGAGCGAGATGCCTTTCGTTCCCGGCGGCGCGTCCGGCAGGCGGGCCAGCACGAAATGGATGATGTTGTCCGTCATCTCGTGTTCGCCGTAGGTGATGAAGATCTTGCTGCCGAAGATCCTGTAGGTGCCGTCGCCGGCGCGCTCGGCGCGGGCGCGCAGAGCGCCGACATCCGAGCCGGCCTGCGGTTCGGTGAGCTGCATCGTGCCCATCCATTCGCCGCTTATCAGCTTGGGAAGATAGGACTTTTTCAGGTTGTCACTGCCGTGCAAGGCAAGCGCATCGATGCCCGCCATGGTCAGAACCGGGCCGATCCCGAACGCCATCGAGGCTGAATTCCACATCTCGATGCACGCGGCGTTGAGCGCGCGCGGCAGTCCCTGGCCGCCCCATTGCGCGGGTGAGGCGAGACCGTTCCAGCCGGCCGCCGCCCAGTCGCGATAGGCTTGCGTCCATCCTGGCGGCATGGTCACCCGGCCATCCTTGAACGGGGTGCCGAACTTGTCCCCCACGCGGTTCAGCGGGGCAATGACATCAGTGGCAAAGCGCCCCGCTTCCGCGAGCACGGCATTGATGTCATCGGTCGAAAGCTCGCCGTAGAGGCCATGGTCCAGCGCATCCGTCATGCCGGCGCCGTGCTTGAGCGCGAAGGCGATGTCGGCGACCGGCGCGCGATAGGACATGGTTTCCCTCCGAAACGCGGGCATGATAGCGGTCCACGGCTAGTCGACTGAGTGGGGGGCGTCAACGCCACGCGGTTCGGGTCTGGTGCTTCGGCGAGCACGCCCGCTGGACGCCGTCGAACCGCGGCGTTGCCAAAGCCAGAGTTCGGGAACGGGCGCCATATTTTCCGGCTGGCCTTGCAGCGAGGCGGCAAGCCGCCCTTGCATCGTGGTGTTACGAAGACCCGACGCGTCCGGCCGGATTGTGCCGACGAACGCTCAAACGCTCGAAAAATCAGATGCTTAGCTATTGGCTGGGGCGGGAGGATTCGAACCTCCGAATGCCGGAATCAAAATCCGGTGCCTTACCACTTGGCGACGCCCCAACATTGTAAGGAAGGGCCTCCTCATAGCGGCGCCCCCGGTCGGCCGCAACGCCTAATCTCGGCATTTCCGCAGACGTCTCGCAGCACAATTGAGCCCCTTTGGGACCGGTCCGCCGCGTCATCCGGACCGAACGCCGCGCAAAGCGGAGCGCCGTCCGGCGGGGACAAACCGAGTTGAGAGATCAAGCCAGTGTGCAAAATTGCTGATCTAGCGAGCGCGCAGCGCCGCAAGGATCTGCTCTGCCGTGGCAATGCGAGCAAAGTAGATATCCATGAGCCCGAGAGAATGCTTGTGACGTTCGCTCGTTGAGCCCTGCGTGCAATCGGAGGCGACAACCACCGAAAAGTCACGCATGAACGCGTCCCGCACAGTGGACTCGACGCACATTTCTGTAGTGACGCCCGTGACGATAAGCGTTTCGATCCGCGCGGAGCGCAGCACAGCCGGAAAATTCGTATCCACGAAGGGCGAGTATCGCTGCTTGGTAACGACCACATCGTGGCCGGACGGTCGAACGCCAAACCAGTCCATCAGCTCCGGTTTGAACTCGCGCTTGAGCGCCGTCCGGTCATATTGCTCGGTCAAAGCACGAGACCGCACCGCCGCTGTTATCTCGGTCCGAACGAACGCGGTCAGGTCGACCAGCGTTCGGCCTGCATCGAGAAAAGCGTTTAGACGTCTCGCCAGCTGCTCCGACCCGGAGACATCGCAACCGAGACTGTCGATGATCCCGCCGGGAACGCAATAATCCCGCTGCATATCTACAACGATCAACGCCGTGCGGCGGCCTAGCCGCGATTTCAGGTCGTCCTCAAGACTCACTGGGTTCATCGGATTGCGTTCGGAAGGAAGGTTGCAAGGGACGGGAATGCAATAAGCATCACGATCAGGACCGCGATTGCCAGGACGAATGGCACAATGCCGCGGAACACCGTCGAGAGGTCTATATCGGGTCGGAGGCTGGCAACGACAAATGCAGAGATGCCAACCGGCGGGGTGATCATGCCCATCTGTCCCAGCAGAATAATGAGAATGCCGAACCAGATCAGATCGTATCCGAGCGACTGAATGATCGGAGCGAACATGGGGACCGTGACGATGATCAACGGCAGGATCTCCATGACCATGCCGCCGAGTATATAAATGGCGATGATCACGCCGAGTACGACAAGGTCCGGCCATCCCTGCGATGAGATCGTGTCCGCCAGCGTGAATGGGATGCGGGTGAGCGTGAGGAACGTGCTGAAGAGCGCGGCTCCGAAGATGATGAATATGACCATCGCGGCAGTCTGCGCGGATTCGCCGAGCGCTTCTTTCAGGCCCTGCCAACTCAGCGTGCGCCGGATGACGCCGAGAATAAGAGCGCCAGCCGCTCCAACCGCGCCCGCTTCGTTTGGAGTGAAGACGCCGGCGAACATGCCGCCGATGGCGAGGATGAAAAGCAACGCAGTATCCCATATCCCGGACAGGCTGCGGAACCGTTCGCCCCAGGAGCTGCGCGGCTGATCCGACACGATCTTGCCGCGGCGCCATGACTCGACTGCGAATATCGTCACGCAAAACATCAGCGCCAGCGTCAGGCCCGGGACGATTCCCGCGATGAAAAGCGAAGTGATCGATTCGTTGACCAGAATGCTGTAGATGATCAGTGTGACGCTTGGCGGGATCAGGATGTCGAGCGTGCCGCCCGCCGCGACGCTTCCGGCCGCCAGCGACTTCGGATAGTTCCGCGACAGCATTTCTGGCAAGGCAACCGCACCGATCGTTACCGTAGCTGCGATTGCAGAGCCGGAGATTGCCGAGAATCCGGCGCAAGCCGCGATGGTTGCTATCGCGAGGCCACCGGGAAGATGTCCAATCCACGCATTGGCGGCCGAAAACAGATGGCGACCGGCGCCAGCCTTGAACATGATCAATCCCATCAGAATGAAGGAGGGGATTGCTGTCAGATCGTAGGACGAGAAGCGGTCGAAAAAGGTTGACGAGAGGCTCTGATAGGCGGCGAGGTCGTTCGTCTGATACAAAATTCCCAGAAATCCGACGACGGCCATAGCGAGGCCCACAGGCACGCCCGCAAAGACGGTCGCGAGGAGCAGAATGATTCCGGCGATACCGATTTCAACCGGCGTCATGTACAGGCCCTCGTCTGATCAGCTGAAGAAGCTGATCGATACAGACCGGCACTGTCATCGCGGGCCCCAGAGCCGTGACAACATAGACGGTCCATAGCGGGATTCCGAGAATGTCGGAAATTTGCTTCGACACAAAAATCAGCTGCGCGTTCACGGATAGGCGCCACGTCAGCAGCGAAAAGAATAACGTGGCGAGCAGAAGCGCGCCGATGCCGAGCGCCCATTTGGTCCGGGCAGAGGCGTGACGCACGACAAGGTCGACGATGACGTGACCATTACTGGCCTGCAGATGCGGCAGCGAGAAGCTGAGGCAGCATGCCGCAAAATAGCTGACCAGCTCATAGCTGCCGGCGATCGGCCGGTTCACGAAATATCTGAGACCGATATCGAATGTTGTGAGAAGCGCCATGGCCGCGAGCGCGGCCATGGCAATCGCAAACATGCAGTCTGTCAGCCAAGTTAATCTGGAAGGCGGGAGCACTTCTCCAGCTCCGGTCTTAATCGCGCTTGATCGGAGGAAACTTTGCGCTGAGCTCGGACATCAGCTTGTCGCGGGCATCGATAACTTTATCGCCGGCGACACCGGCTTTTGCGGCGCGGTCCAGAAAGTTCTTGCGCACGACCGGAAGAGCAGTCTCCTGCCAGCGCTTCTCCTCCTCAGGGCTCAGCACGATGAAGGTGTGGCCCTTTTCCTTGGCGAACTTATAGCCGTCCAGTTCGATCGTGTTCCAGAGATCCGCCGCTTTCTGGACGAACTCGGCATTGACCTTCACGAACGCCGCCTTGATGTCGTCGGGCAGCGAATTCCACTTTTGCTTGTTCATGGCGATCACGAAGGTCGAAACGTATCCGACGACGTTCGACAGGGTGCTGTAATTCGTCACCTCTGCAAATCGATAGTAACGCAGGGTGTTCAGCGAACCGTCGGTGCCGTCCACAACCTTGCGCCGCAGCGGTTCGTAAGTCTGCGTGATGGGCATGCTGACGGGCGCCGCACCCAGAGCGGTTATGACTTCGGCGGACAGCCCGGTCGCCCGGATGCGAAGGCCCTTGAGGTCGTCGAGTGTCTTGACCGGTTTATCGACCGTCAGGATGTGGCCGGGCGGATGGGCATGCAGGTACTGGACCTGGACGTCGTCAAACTCCTTCGGTTTGAACTCGGAGTAGATTCGGTTCGCCATCTGCGTCGTGACGTTGCCGTTCACGGGATAGCCAGGCAGATCGACAACGCTCATAAGGGGGAAACGGCCGGGGGTGTAGGCGAGCACGGCCTGACAGATATCGGCCAGCCCCTGGACGACACCCTCGTAGCATTGCGCGGGTGGTGTGAGCGTCCCGCTCGGAAACACCTGGATTTCGACGCGCCCGTTGGTGGCAGCCTTGATCGCATCGGCATATTGCTGGGTCAGCTGTCCGAACGGGTACTGAGCCGGGAATAGATCACTGTATTTCAAGGTGATCTTCTGGGCCTGCGCCATCCCTGCGGACATCGCCGCTACAAAAGCGCCTAAAGCAAATATCCGACAGTTGTGAAGAAGCCTGAACTTCATCGTTTCCTCCCTCGTTGAATGCTTGGTTTTGATTGAAGCTTTGCCGGTTGCGGCAGGATGGCGCGAAACGCGTGCTTTGCAGCGATTTTAGCGTCTTCGACATCAATCCGATCGGGGGCTATCGCCAGCTGCAGCCCGATGCCCTGAACCATCGAGACCAGAAGGATCGGGACCATGCCGGAAGCGCCGCGCTCGAATTCACCGGCTTCTTCACCTTCCCGGATAAGCCGCACGATCGCAGACTGGAAGTCCAGAAATGTACGCATGTACGAATTGCGCCACTCCCGCCCGGATACAACCGCGTGAGTCCAGCATGCGATCAAGGTGATGAACTCATCGCGACGTCGCGTAATGAGGTCGAAACCGAGATCGATGATCATCTCGAGCCGCTTGGCTGGTGAGATGCGGGTGTCGTTGAGCGCATCGATGTTGTAGGCCGAGTTCTCGTAGACGTGTTCGAGAACGCGGCGCATCAGCGCGTCCTTGCTGCGGAAATAATAGTGGATATTGCCCTGGTTCAGCTTTGCTTTTTTCGCGATCTCGTGAGTCGAGCTCCCGGCAATCCCACGGCTGGCAATACAGTCGACGGTCGCAAGTATGATGCGACTCTCCGTCGATCTGTCGAGCCGGTCGCGCAGGCGAAGCGGCGTTGCCACGATTTGGTCGGACAACTTGGTCATATAACCAAATATCGCGTTGCGTTGACATTTGTCAACGCGCGCAACGATTCGAATGCTGCGAGATTGGAGCTGCAGCCGGAGCCGGGCTCTCGACGAAGCAGTGACGAAGGAGTCGATTATGCTGGTCGCGGCTGAATGCCGGGCAGCGCGATTGAGCCGTGAGCAATTGCCGACGCGATTTACAAGACTGCCTTGGCCTGCCTGATCGCTTCCCAGACGCGCGCCGGGGTGAGTGGCATTGCGATGTCGGTGACGCCGAGGGGACGCAACGCGTCAAGAACCGCACCGACGATCGCGGCTGGTGCAGCGATCGTTCCGGCCTCGCCGCATCCTTTGGCTCCGAGCGGATTGTGTGCGCAAGGCTGGCTCTGGTCGAACTCCGAAACGAACCCTGGAAAGTGACGCGCGCGCGGCAACGCATAGTCCATCAGCGAGCCGCACAATGCCTGTCCGGTATCGGGATCGTATATCGCATGTTCCAGGACCGCCTGGCCGAACCCTTGCGCGACGCCGCCATGGACTTGTCCGGTTGCGAGCAGAGGGTTTATCACCATGCCAACATCATCGACCGCTGTGTAACGGTCGAGAGAAACCGCGCCGGTCTCGACGTCGATTTCCACCTCGCAGATGTGTACGCCGTTTGAGAAGGCAAAGCTCTTCGGGTCGTAATACGCATCGGCATGCAATCCCGGCTCAAGCGTGTCCAGCGGGAAATTGTGCGGCACATAGGCGGCTCGCGCGACATCTTCCAGAGAGACGCTGTGATTGGTGCCGGCGACTGCGAATTGTCCATCGGCGAACTGAATATCGCTGGCGCTGGCTTCCAGCAGGTGCGCGGCAATCGCGCGGCCCTTTTCAATCATCTTGTCCGTCGCGACGACGAGCGCGGAGCCGCCGACTGCCATGCTCCGCGAACCGAACGTGCCGGTGCCGTAGGGCACGATATCGGTGTCACCTTCGATAACCTCGATCTTGTCGATCGGAACCCCGAGCTTCGCAGATATGATCTGCGCGAAACTCGTCTGGTGCCCCTGACCGTGGTTGTGCGTGCCGAAGCGCGCACGGATCGATCCGTCCGGCTCCATTGAGATGGCGGCGGCTTCGTAGAAGCCGACGCGGGCGCCGAGCTTGCCGGCAAAGCCCGATGGCGCGACGCCCGACGATTCGACAAAGCACGCATATCCCAGCCCGCGCCGCAGACCTTTTTGTTCCGATGCGGCGCGTCGTGACGCAAATTCCCTGGTCTCAGCAATTTCGGAGACACGCGCGAATATGCGCGGGAAATTCCCGGAATCGTAAGTCGGTCCGATTGGGGTCTGGTAGGGGATCGCGGATTGCGGCACGAGGTTGCGGTGCCGAACCTGTGCGCGATCGAGGCCGAGTTCTGCAGCGGCCAGATCGGCGAGCCGCTCAAGCACGTAGCAGGCCTCAGGACGGCCTGCGCCGCGATAGGCGTCGGTCGGCACCGTGTTGGTGAAGACCCCGGTCACGTCCACGCAGATAGCGGGTGTGGTATAGACGCCCGCGAGCAGCGCGGAATAGATCGCGCTCGGAATTGCCGCGCCGAAGGTGGAGACATAAGCGCCGACATTGGCAATCGTCCTGACCCGCAGAGCCAGGAATGTGCCGTCGCTGTCGAGCGCCAGTTCTGCATGCGTCGTGTGGTCGCGAGCCTGGAGATCGCTGCTGAAGCTTTCGTTGCGGCTCGCCATCCAGCGCAGCGGCCGGTTGAGTTTGGATGCGGCCCACGGCAGCGCCGACTCTTCCGGGTACAATTTGCCCTTGAATCCGAAGCCGCCGCCCACATCGGGTGAGATCACGCGCAGCTTCGCTTCGCTGATCCCGAGCTGTTCGGCCACAAGCCGTCGGACATGATGAGGCGTCTGCGTCGTCGTATACAGCGTGAGTTTGTTCGCCCCTGACGCGGGCAGCGCAATCGCTCCGCGGGGTTCCAGGGCGACGCCCGCGATGCGTTGATTGTGCAGATCTATCGAAACGGTATGGGGAGCCGTTGCGAAGACCGAAGCGACCTTCGAGGCGTCGCCGCGCCCAAAGCGGAAACAGATATTGCGCGGCGCGTCATGGTGCAGGATCGGAGCGTCGTCGGCGTCGGCTCTCCATCCGTCGGTCACCGCGGGTAGGGGGGCGTAGTCAACGGCCACGAGTTCGACGGCGTCCATGGCCAGCGTCGGCGTTTCGGCAACGACCAGCGCCACGGCTTCGCCAACGTGCCGGACCTTGTCCCGCGCGAGCGCGTAACGCGGCGGTTCGGCCATCTTTGATCCGTCGGGCGCTGTGATCGCCCATATCGGTTTCATCGGCCCGATGTCGTCGGCCGCCATGTCGGCGCCGGTATAAACCGCGACAACGCCGGGGCTGCGCGCAGCGGCCTCAATATCGATTCCCAGAATATCGGCGTGAGCATGCGGCGAGCGCACGAACACGCCGTGCAGCTCTCCTGGGAAATGAATGTCCTCGATGAACCGGCCGGTCCCCGTCAGGAAGCGCGGATCCTCGACCCGGCGAACGGGCGCGCCGATGGACATGTGCTAGCGCATCTCCTCGCGCAGGACATCCAGGCGCTCGAACACCACTTTGTCCGAGACCATGAAAATGTCCGCGTCGCCCGAAATCGCGCGGTGGCTTGCCCAGGCCCAGGACGGAATGGTGAAGACATCATGCTGGGACCATTCGAAGGTCTTGTCTCCGATCGTCGAACGGCCTTCGCCGGAGACGACAAGACAGATCGTCGAGTAAGCGCCACGTCGCGCCCGGGTCTCGACGTTCTTGGGCAATCGCATCGCATAACAGTCGAGGGTCGGCATAACTGCGCCGCCGGTCTCGGGATTGATGTAACGAACGAGCTTCGCGCCGTCCGGGCCGGGCGCAATCTCGGACAACATCGCCCGGGTCGCTTCGCCCGAATAGCGATATTTTGGCGAATGATCCTTGCCGCTGTGGGAATTGGCCATAGCAAGTCCTGCCGCCCGCCAGCGCTTCTCGTCGCCTTCGTCGACCTTCCAGAAATCCTCGTTCTTGGGGTCTCCCGGCTCGAAAAAATGGGCATTCAGGCCGCGCAGCAGGGGCATATTCGCGGCATCGAACCAGACGATGCGCTTGTCTGTCGGATTGATATGGCCATGCCATGCCATCGGCGGCGTCAGGATCAGGTCGCCCGCCTTCATGTCGCACCAGCGGCCGTTCACGATGGTGGCCGCACCCTCGGCCTGGGTCGCGAAGCGGATCGCCGCGCCCGTATGGCGATGAGGGCGCGCCTGTTCCCCCGGATCGAGGACGGTGAAGGCGCCAAGCAACGTCGGTGTGGTCGTCGTCTCCTGCCCGAATGCAGGATGCGACATGATCAATGCGCGTCGTTCGATATCTTCTATCGCGACCTCTGCAACGGCACGGTGCAACAGTTCTTCGGTCCGTTTCCACGGCCAGTGGAACGGGGAATCCTGCGGCATGGGCTGGAACGGCGTAATGCGTTTGTAACGGTCCCAAAGCGGGTGCAGGTTCGCGCCTTCGACTTCGGCGACGAACGCCGGTCGGCCCGCGACCTCAGCGGTTGCGTTTGCCTGTGCCATGATGGTCTCCACCTGTTCTTATCATGAGCACGGCGGCGCATCGCGCCGCCGTGCAAGCTCACATCAGCCCTTTGGCATCTTCTCGTCGACGTTGCCGGAATCGATGATCACGTGCTTGATGAACACGCGAGGGTCGACCTTGCTGCCCTTCAGATATTCGTTGAGCACATCGACTCCCATACGGCCCCAAAGCACGGGGTTCAGTTCGATCGTCATGCCAAGATTGCCGTCCTTCAGCGCGCGCAGCGCCGGCGGAACGCCGTTCATGCCGGTGACGATGGTCTTTCCCTTGCGATTGGCTGCGAGCACAGCCTGGGTCGCGCCGAGAGCGACATCATCGTTGGCCGTGTAGACCGCCGCGAGATCCGGATTGGCGACCAGCGCGTCCTCGGTGTTTTTCAGCCCGCGCTCGCGGGTCAGCGGACCATCCGTTTTGAACACGACCTTGATGTCGGGATATTTCGCCATCACCTCGTTGTAGCCCTCCGCGAGATTACGGAAGGTCGGCGCGCCCGAAGGCCCGAGCAGCATTGCGACCTGGCCCTTGCCGCCGATCTTCTTGGCGGTCCATTCGGCGATATCTCGGCCGATCTGCTTCTCGTCCATGGCGACATGCAACGTCTGGTTCGGCGAGGTCGATCCGCGCGCGACCGATACGATCGGGACCTTGCCGCTCGCGGCCGCGTCATATGCGGCATTGACACCCGTCGCGTCGATCGGCGAGATCAGAATGCCTTTCACGCCACGTGCGATGAGATCCTGGACGCCATTGATTTGCTTGAGCTTGTCCTCGTTCGAGGACACCGACACGACGTCCCATCCGAGTTCGCCGGCGCGGGCGCGGATACCACGCATCATCGCGATGTAGAACGGGTTGTCGTCCTGCGGCAAAGCCACGCCGATGGTGACTTTGCCTTGCGCCAGGGCGGGATTCGATGGCGCTGTCAGCATGCTCGCAGCAAGAGCTGCGGCGGCGAAAAGTCCGAACCTTTTCATATTCGTCTCCGTCAATGTTTGGACCGCAGGCTATCCGCTGCCGCAGCAGCGATGATGACCGCACCGATAGCGACGCGCTGCCAGTACGAATCGACATTCAAAAGATTGAGGCTGTTGCCGAGAATGATCATGATGAAGACCCCGATCACGCTCTTGTAAAGAGTGCCTTCGCCACCGTGCAGCGCCGCGCCGCCGAGCACGACCGCCGCAATGGCGGTCAACTCGTAGAATTCGCCTGCGGTCGGCTGCCCTGATTGCAGGCGTGCGGCGAGCATGACGCCCGCCACACCCGCGAGCGCACCGCAGATCACGTAGGTCGAGGCGGTGATACGGGCGACCGGAATGCCGGACAGGTAAGCCGCCTCGCGTCCTCCGCCGGTGGCATAGATCTGTCTACCATAGGGTGTCGCATGCATGACCCAGGACAGCAGCACGAGCAGGATGATCGGAATCCAGACCAGCGCGTGAATGCCAAGGATGCGCGTCGACCCGAAACCGACGAAGCTCGAAGGAAGGCCCTCAGGCCCCTCGACAGGTGCGCCGCCGGTAATGAGAAATACCACGCCACGGAACAACACCATCGTGCCGAGTGTGGTGATGAACGGATTGACTTTGGCGTAGGCAATGATGACGCCGTTCACGAGGCCCACGAATGCGCCGACGAGAATGCCTGCGATGACGCCGGCTGTTATCCCGAGATGCAACATCACCATGGCTGCGACGCAGGACGACAGCGCTGCGGTCGAACCGACAGACAGATCGAAGCCGCCACCGATGATGACGAATGTCATCCCCATGGCGATCACCGCCATGATCGAGGACTGCACCAGGATATTGTTGAGGTTGATGGGCGACAGAAAGCGATCCGTCATCAACGTCGTGAACAGGCACAAGGCGAGCAACGTGATCAGCGGAATCTGACCGAACAGTCTTGCCGAAGCGCTTTGCGATAGGTTCATGGCGCGTGAGCCCCCGCGATTGCCGAGCGCAAATACGCCTCGTCCAGGTTGCCGTCTTTGCGGTCTTTGCGATCGATCCGGCCCGTGACGACGCGGTCGCGGATTGTGAGGACGCTGTCGCAGATGCGCGCCAGTTCCGAAAGGTCGCTTGAGCTTGCGATGACGCCGCCGCCGTCGCGCGTGAACTTGCGGATCAGGGCGTGGACCTGCATCTTGGCGGCAATGTCGATGCCGTGGGTCGGTTCGTCGAGCAAAAGTACGGACACGTTACGCGCAAGCCATTTGGCGATGATGACTTTCTGCTGATTGCCGCCCGAGAGCGATCCGACCCGCAGATCCGCTCGCCGTGGACGGATATCGAGCAGATCCATCAGAGTGGTGACAAGGCGGTCGCCCTTGGCGCGATTGATCCAGAAACGGCTATTGTCGCGTGTGATGCTCGGCAGCAGGATATTGTCACGTATCGATAGCTTCATGACGAGTCCGAGCGCGCGCTCGCCGGGAACAAAGCCGATATCCGATCCGATCGCGTCTGACGGCTTTGCAAGTGAAACCTGTTTCCCGTCGGCAGCGCGGATTGCCGTTGGCTCTTTTGGATTGCCGAACAGCCGGCGCACGATCCTGTCCGAACCGCTGCCGAGGAGGCCCGCGAGCCCTATGGTTTCGCCCGCGCGCACGGCCATCCGGTCCGGACGCGGCATGGTCTCCTCAACCAGCGTCCGCCCCGGCACGACCGCGGCGTCGAGATGCTCGTGGGCCATCTTGCCGGTCATATCTTCGATCAGGTCGTTGATGGTAAAGCTCCCGCGCTGACGTTCCGCGACGAGCTTGCCGTCACGCAGGACAGTGCAACGGTCGGCGAGAGCGCGAATTTCTTCCAGACGATGCGAGATGTAAACGATTGCAGTGCCGTTAGCCTTCATCCTTTGGATGACAGCAAACAGACGCTCGCTCTCATTATCGTCAAGCGCGGCCGTCGGTTCGTCCAGAATGAATATCCGGCACTTCAGCCGCAGCGCCTTTGCGATGGCAACAAGTTGGCGCTCGGCGAAGGAGAGGGACTGAACCGGCCGATCGAGGTCGGCTGTGAAGTCGAGTTCGTTGAGGTAGGTCTGCGCCTCCTGGCGCATGCGCTTGCGGTCGATTGCCGGTACGAGACCCAATCGGCGCGTCATCGGCAGATGACCGAGCGCGATGTTTTCCGCGATCGAGAGCGCCGGGACCATGCGCAATTCCTGCGGGATCGTGATGATCCCGGCTTCGATTGCGCTGCGCGGCGAGTTAAAGACGCGCGGCTCTCCGGCAATTTCGATGGTGCCGGAATCGGCGCGATGAATGCCGCTGAGTATCTTGATCAGCGTCGACTTTCCGGCCCCGTTTTCTCCGACGAGCGCATGGACCTCGCCGAAGTCGAGCGAGAAATCGACATTGTCGAGTGCGCGGGTTGCGCCGAATTGTTTGGTCAGAGCGATGACGCGAATCGCCGATCGGGACATCAGTGCGCCCTCATCCAACGAAGGGCCGCCGGCACCCAATGTCCGTGAGGGTCAGCGCTGTCATAACTGGCTTCGAGATGATCGCAGCCCGGCAAGACCAGGCATTCGACGTCGACACCCGCATCACGAAGGCGCGTTGCGAAGGCTTCGGCCTGGCGCCGGAGATGCGCAAAGTCGTTTTCGCCCCAGGCGATGAAAAACGGCGGCGCATCGTGCCGCATGAATTGAAGGGGCGAGGCGGCGCGGTCGACGCCGCTGTCCGGCTGGCCGAGGAAGCGTGGCCGCATCGAGAACCCGGATTGCTCACCGAAGTCGTAAGAACCGGATATCGGGAGTGCGCCACGGATCACATTCTGCGGCAGACCACGGCTGGCCTGCCAGTCGTCGCGAACGGCTGCCAGCGCTGCGAGATGTCCTCCGGCCGAATGCCCGGTGATGAAAATCCGGTCGGGCCGGCCGCCGAACTGAGCAACCGCCTTGTGAGTCGCCGCCACGCTATTTAGGACATCGTCAAATCCGGCCGGAAACACATGCTGTGGCGCGAGCCGGTATCCTGCAGAGACAAACGTTATGCCGCGCGCGGTGAGCGCCGGCGCCATGAACAGCATCCATTCCTTGTAACCGTTGGTCCATCCGCCTCCGTGCAGCGCGAGCACGACGTCGCCGCTCGGGTTGTCAGAGGGAACGATTGCAATCTGCTGATAGGGGTCGTCACCATAGGCGATCTCGATCGCGTCGATGTGGCGACCACGCCGCAGCACCTCATCATGATATCTGGCTCCAATCGCCGTAAACGGCTCCTGGGGCGGGTATTGGTCGGGTGTCACGCAAACCCCTGATCCAGTGTCGGCGGATTATTTTATATTCGAAATATTCCAATAGCGGCGCGGTCTGGAGTCAATAGCGAATGCTGTTCATTTATCCTTCCGCGACGTTTTGCTTTTCGAATTGCCGCTCGTCGGTCCCGCGAGCAGGTCGACGAACAGGTCTAGGGTGCGGTCGTCGCAGTCGCCGCGCCGTCGCAGATGGCGGCCGATGACATAACCGTCAAACGCCATCATCACCACGTTAGCGATGCGCGTGGCGTTTGCCCGACTGTTTCGACCTGTCGACAGCGCGTCAAGCAGCATCCGGGCGACACGCTGTTTTGTCGCGTGCAGCAGTTCCGGTCGATAGCCCATACCAGGGTCGGCGGTGGCGATGGCCTGAATGAAATTGTTCGCGAACGCGTTGTCCTGCGCGGGGAGGTCGCGCCACAATGTCCGTAGAATGTAACGCACGCGCGAACGCGGCGACTTGAGATGTTCGAGCGCCAGTTCCATCTCGTCGAGGCGCGCGGAAAGCCAGGGCTCGTAAAGCGCGTAAAGGATATGAAGCTTGGACGGGAAATAGCTGTAGACGTTTGCCGTCGATAACTTCGCTTGCTTCGCGATCTGGGCGATGGTGGTGTTGTGATAGCCGCCGTTAGAAAATAGCGAAAACGATGCGGTCAGAATCGCCTGCCGCAGCTTTGGTTTCTTGACTTGGGCCATGTTTTGGGGCGATCGCGCGTGCGATGCCGCGGCTGCAACATCAGCCGCGCGCCTCGCGGGCGACCACCATCTTGGGATCGACGAGCTTGCCTTTGTCGATGATGACCTGATTGTCGAGCGTGACCGTACAGTCGCGCATCGGCACGTCGTAATGGCCGCGGGTGTTGCGCTTGCCACCACCCTGGGAGTTGGGTCCTGTCGAAAACAGGAAGTTGCCGGGGAACACGCGCGCTGCGGCGCGGCTGCGTTCTGGCGAATCGCCGTTGAGGCCGAGGCCATACCAGCGGGCTTGCGGGTTCATGCCCCAGCCGAGATGGGAGACCGCATAAGGATCGCGATCGCTTTCGCTCGTCTTCCCGTCTTCAAGCCAGTCCCGCATCAGCTTCGCATCAAGGCCGCCTTCGATCTTGACGACATGGCCATCGCGGATTTCGAGCGACACGGGATCCACGACATAGCGGCAATAGGGGAGGATGATGATGTCGCCGGGCGCGAACACCACTTTCCCGGAGGCGCTGCCTTCGTTCGGGAAGGTGTGGATGTGACCGGCGCCCCAGTGGTCGAAATGCCCCTTCTCATCGGAGAAGCCCCATTGCGTCATCACGGGATATTCGCCGCAATTATAGGTGAAATCGGTACCGCTCTCGCTGGTCACGCGCACGGTCTTGGTGCGCTTGTAGACGCTCTCCGCATACTTCATCGCCTCTTTCAGTCCTTTGGGCGACATGAGCTGCTCGAGGTCGTCGGGCGCGTCAATGATCATCAATACGCGTGTGCCGCCGTCCATGACCTCCTTGAGCCATTTCGTGAAAAGCGGGACGTGGAAGATGATGATGAGATCCGCGGCCTTCACCGCGGCGAGGGTGCCTTTGCATTGTCCGATCGTAGGCACGCCGACCTTGGTCCAGCCGGGAATTGAGTTCACGCACATTTCGTAGATGTCGGCGCCGAATTCATCGGCGGCAGCAAACGCCGATTCTATGAACTCGCGGCGGGTTCCGAGGTCGGAGACGATAGCGATGGTCTCGCCCTTCTGCACTTGCGACAGTTCGAACTGTTTGCGGAACAGATAGGTCAGACGGCCGGGATTGAGCTCCTGAACGCGGATCGCTGAGTGCTGCATATTTGCCTCGATGCGGAAGTTTAGGGCTTAAATACTGAATATCATTCGGGTTTGCTTGTAAAGCCGGATTCGGCAATGCGCGGTGCGGCCTGGTTTCGCGATACTTCACGATGAAGCCGGGGCGCTGATGTATCCTCAAGCGTCTTGTTGTGCGGTCTCGCGCGCGGGCGCTAGCGATTATCGCTGGCTGCCCGAAAACGTCGCCCAGATCGCCACGTGGCTTCGTGAAGGTCTGGCCATCACCGACTGTTAGCGAGCGTCGGTGTACGCAATGGCTAGGCGCTTCCTGTCGCTTCCGCGTCCGTCGGTGCGCCGTGCAGCCGGTCGGTGCCCGGGATGGCAGGCATGAAGAGCCGCGACATCACGGGAATCACGAGCAGACTGCAGATCGGAGACAGCAGCATGCCGCCGACGATCACCCAGGCGAGCGGCTGTTGCACCTGCGAGCCGATGCCGGTCGAAAAGGCGGCGGGCACAAGGCCGATGCACGCCGAAAGACCTGTCATGAAGATCTGACGCATCCGGGTCTGACCCGCGTCGATGATGGCCGTCTCGGTGTTCATGCCTTCATCGATATTCTTGCGGATGTAGGAGACGAGCAGAATGCCGTCCATCGCGGACACGCCAAACAGCGAGATGAAGCCGACCGCGGCCGAGACGCTCACATTCAGTCCGCCGACATACAGACCAAGGATACCGCCAGCCACCGCGAACGGAATTCCCGACAACGCCAGCAAACTGTCGCGCAGCGAATTGAACAGGCTGTAAAGCAGCATCAGAATGAACAACAGGCTGAGCGGCACGATGAACGACAGCCTGCGCTTGGCTTCCTGCAGGGCGCCAAACTCGCCGGACCATTCCATGCTGTAGCCCTGCGGCACCTTCACGGTATTGCCAATGCGCTCCTGCGCCTCCGCTACGGTCGAGCCAAGGTCACGCTCGCGCACGCTATATTTGAGCGGAATGAAGCGCTGGCTGTTTTCGCGATAAATGTACGCCGCACCGGATTCAAGCTTCACCTCGCCGAGACTGCCAAGCGGGATATAGGCCGGCAGGGCTTTCGGATCCTGGCTCGGCAAGGCCACCGGGATGCTGCGAATGGCGTCAACGCTTGTCCGATAGTTCGGTGCGAGCCGCACGGTCAGTCCGAAATTCATCTCGCCTTCATAGACGCGCGTCACTTCCTGGCCGCCAATGGCGGCCTGGACCACCGAGTTGATATCCGACGCAGAGAAGCCGTAACGCGCCGCGGCCGCGCGATCGATGCGGATTGTGAGATTGGGCTGACCGAGCAGATTGAAGGCCGCCGGGTCTCGCACGCCGTCGACCTTCGATATCTCGCCTTTTACTTCTTTGGAGAGCCGCTCGAGCTCTTCGAGGCTGCGTCCGAAAATCTTGATCGAATTCTCGCCTTTGACGCCGGACACCGCCTCTTCGATGTTGTCCTGGATGTACTGCGAAAAATTGAAATCGATGCCCAGGAACTCCCGGTTGAGCCGTTCGCTCAGCTCCTTGACGAGCGACTCCTTGGTCATGCCTTTGGGCCATTGATCGAACGGCTTCAGCGGCACGAAAAACTCCGCAAGGAAAGCCCCGTCGGGATCGAGCCCTTCTTCGCCGCGGCCTTGTTCGGAAATCACGGTCCGGACCGGAGGATAGCTGCGAATGACATCGCGGATGCGCGCGACCGTTTCCATGCCTGCTTCGAGCGCGATTGTGGGCGGCATGGTGGCGCGGATCCACATATTGCCTTCTTCAAGCTTCGGTAGGAATTCAGTGCCGAGCCGCATTGCCATCACCGAGCTCAGAACGAGAAACGCGCCAGCGATCATCGCTGCAATCCGCGCGTTCTTCACGGCCAGGGGCAATATCGCCTGATACACTCGTCGCAAGCCGCGGACGAGGAACGTTTCTACTTCGCTCACCTTCTCGGGGAGCAGTATCGAGGCGATAACCGGCGTGACCGTGAACGTCGCGATGACAGCACCCAGCAGGGCGTAGGCATAGGTGCGCGCCATCGGACCGAAAATCTGGCCTTCGACGCCCTGCATGGTGAAAAGCGGGATGAAGGCAGCGATCGTGATGAGCACGGAGAACAGGATCGGACGATCGACTTCGACGGCGGCAATCAGGATTCGGCGCTGGCGCTCGCCGCGCCGGTCCTCAGCCGGTATGCTGTGTGGATCGTAGTGAGCCAGGTGGCGGAAAATGTTCTCCACCATGATCACCGTGCCGTCGACGATGATGCCAAGATCGATGGCGCCGACCGAAAGGAGGTTGGCCGATTCCCCGCGCATCACGGTGATCATCACCGCGAGCAGCAAGGCAACCGGAATCGTTGCCGCGACGATGATGGCGCAGCGCAGGTTGCCGAGAAATATCCACTGGATCAGGAAGATGAGCGCGATGCCGAACAGGAGATTGTGCATCACCGTGTCGACTGTGATGGCGACGAGGTCGCCGCGGTCGTAGAATGGAACGATCTCGACGCCTTTTGGCAAGGTGCCGTCGGTGTTGATCTTGTGCACTGCTTCTCGGATGCGTTTGACCACGTCCATCGTGCGCTCGAATTTCTGCATCAGCACGATGCCTGTTACGGTATCGGTCCGGTCGTCGCGGCCCGACATGCCGAGCCGTGGTTTGAATCCGATCTTGACGTTGGCAATATCCGACAGCAGGAGAGGGACGCCGGACTGCTGGGTCAGAACGATATTGCCGATGTCGTCGAGCGACGAGAGCACGCCGAGACCGCGCACGTTGACGGACTGTTCTCCCATCGAGATGGTCCGGCCGCCGACATTGACGTTGCTCGACGAGATCGCGCTCACGATCTGAGGGAGCGTAATGCCGGACGCGACCATCTTGTTGAGGTCGATCTCGACCTGAAATTCCTTGGTGTTGCCACCCATCACCGCCACGTCGGCGACGCCGGGGACGATGCGCAAGCGGCGCTCGACGACCCAGTCCTGAAGGGTCTTGAGCTGCGTCGTATCCATGCCGGGAGGGCCCCGGAGTTCGTACCGGAAAATCTCGCTGATGCCGCCGGCTGGTGAAATGACCGGCTGAACATCGGGGGGAAGAGCCGCGTCCTTCAGACGGTTCAGCGCCTGCTGCCGAACGAAGTGATAGTCCTGACCATATTCGAACTGCAGGCGTATGAAGCCCAGCGCGAACACGGTGTTTGAGCGAACGAATTTCAATCCCGGCGTACTCGCCACCGCGAGTTCGATCGGGATGGTGACGTAACGCTCGACCTCTTCGGGAGATTGCCCGGGCCATTGCGCGATGATTTCGATGATTGGAGGCGCAGGGTCCGGATAGGCTTCGATGTTCAGCGTTCGGAAGGCGGCAAAGCCGACGCCGATAAATGCGAAAAAGCCGATCAGGACCAGCCACTGGCGCGCCAGTCCGGCCGCGATAATGCTGCGTATCATCAGACTGTGGCCGCGTTACGCTTCCGCACGGGAGTTACTGCTTCCCTTCGTTGTCTACGAAGATAGCGCCGCGCACCACAACGACTTCGCCGGGATTCAGCCCGCCGCGAATCTGCACGCGTCCCTCCTGTTCGACGCCCAGCGTCACATCACGTCGCTGAAAGGCCTGCGGCCCGGACTGCACCCACACGAGTGATCGGCTGCCTTCGCGAATGACGGCTTCGACCGGGACGCAGGGAAACGAAGCCTCCGCCGAAACGACAATTCGGAAGTTGGCAAACATCTCCGCCTTCAGCACGCCGTCCGGATTGGGAATCTCCGAGCGCACCACGACGCGCCGGGTGCCGACCTCCGATGACGAACCAATCGCGATCACGCGTGCGTTGAAAACGCGGTCGGGGAGAGCCAGAACGTTGACCTCAAGCTCCTGGCCGACTTTCACATAGGGAATGTCGCTCTCCGGCACGTGCGCCTTCAGCCACATCGTGGACATGTCCGAGATGGAGTAGAGAGGTTCGCCGCTATCGCTCCGCACATATTGGCCCGGACCGACCTTGCGGCTGATTACGGTGCCGGCGATCGGAGCGTTCACCGTGATCAGCGGATTGACGATGCGGTCCTTCTCTACGCGGATCACCTCGGCGTCGCCGCGGCCAAGAATGACACGAAGCCTGTTGCGTGCGGACTTGAGAGCGCCTTCCGCGATGCCGAGATCCGAGTCGGCTCCGGCAAGCTCGTTTCGCGCCTCATCAACTTCGCGCAGCGAGGTGGCCTTGTCGGCCAACAGCGCGGACTGGCGGTCGAAGACCCGCTTCGCAAGGGCCTGTTGCGACTTGGCCTTTTCGAGACCCTGCACGGCAGCTATGAGCTCGGTCTGCGCCTGAACGACTTCCGGACTATCGATCTCGAAGAGCGGATCGCCGGCACGGACCTGGTCGCCAACCCGTGCGATCAGACGCGTGACACGACCGGAGAACGGTGCGAGCACGACGGTGCTCGCATCCTCGTTGAACGCAATCTGCCCAATCGCCGATTTGCGAATCTTGAAATCGAATTTCTCGGCGGGCGCAACGGAAAGCTGCCGCATCTGTTCGTTGCCCACTTTCACAACCGCCAGGTTTGCATCGTTCGGCGGGGCAGCATGGCCGACGCCTGAGCCGATCGCGAGGCCCGTGACGAGAGCAACGAGAGCGATAATGGAATGTGTCATCACGCGTGGCCTAATACTTGTTTTCTGTCACGAGACGTTCGTCCGGTGCTCTGTTCCACCATCCGCCGCCCAGCGACTGGAACAGCAGGATGGAGTCGGTCAGTAACTGCGTTTCTGCCTGGACGCGTGCGATCGACGTCTGCAGATAGGCTTGCTGCGTCGTCAGCAAAAGCTGGACGCTCGATTGTCCGCGCTCGATCTGATGTTGCGTGAGTTCGAAGCTGCGCTCCGCAGCGCGTTCAGCTTCCCTGGCGGCCGTCAGCGCGCGGGCGTCCGCCTGCAGGGCACGCAGGGAGTCCGCGACATTCTGGAATGCGGTGAGAACCACGGTCCGGTATTGCGCTTCGACCTGAGCGAAATTCTCTTCCGCGGCGATCTGCTTGTTCAGGAGCGTGCCGGCGGAGAAGATTGGTTGCAGCACATTGCCGGCGAGCATCCATAGCCCGGTTTGCGGGCTGAACAATTGCGAGAGTGCCACGGCGCTGTTACCGAGATTCCCGGTCAGCGAAATTTGCGGCAGCCGGTTTGCCAGCGCCACGCCAATTTCTGCGTTGGCCTTGCGCATATTCGCCTGCGCAACGCGCACGTCCGGCCGCTGGAGGATGAGGTCTGCGGGCAGACTGACCGGAATCGTGTGAGGCAACCTGATCGACCCGAGCTGGAATTGCGTCCCGACCCCGTTGCTGGGGAAGCGTCCGGTCAGGACAGCGAGCGTATGGCGCTGCATATCCAGCTGCTTTTGCAGAGCCGGCAGCAGCATTTTTGCCTGCGCGAGTGCAGTATCCTGCGCCGCCACATCCGGCTCAGCGATCTGGCCCGCCTGGTTCTGCTTGCGCAGAACGTCGAGCAGGCGCGTTTGAGCGCCGATGATGTTGGTGGTGGCCGCAATCTGGCCGCGCAGGGACATCTCTTGGACGGCGGCGAGGGCGATATTTGCCGCCAATGTCAGGTATGCCGCCTCGCGCTGGAATTCCTGCGCTTCGGTCACGGCGTCGGTCGCCTCGATTTGACGCCGGGTGCCGCCGAACACGTCCGCAACATAGGTGACCGACAACTGCGCTGTGATGACGCTGTAAGTGCGCGCGCCGCTTGGTACGTCGGACGTATTTGCGTTGTTCGAAATCATCTGGCGCGTCGGACTGAAGCTGCCTTCGACCTGGGGCAGCAGCGCGCCACGCGCTACCCGTGAATTCGCCTGCGCAACACGAACCGCGGCTTCCGCGCTCTGAATATCGGGATTGTGCGCAAATCCGTCTTCGATCAAACGATTCAGCGATCTGGAGCGGAATAGCGCCCACCATCTGTGCGGAATGTCGCTGGTGACAACCTTGGCCCCGGCCAATTCCGCTTTGTCGCTCCCCTGCACATAGCTTTGCACGGGAGGCGGCGCCGGCGGCTCAAAATTCGGACCCACTGTGCAACCGCAAAGCACGGTCATGCACCCTAGGACAACGAACGGGAGAACCGGAAAGCGAGATCCGCGTAAGCCGGCACATGAACGTATCGACAGTCGCAGAGCGGACGCGGCATTCCGTGTCGTCCTGAATTCACCATCCAAAGGGATTTCCGTCCCGATCGCGTCTGCTCGTGCGGTCACGGTGTCACCCTTCCGAACAACATTCAGCGAAGGGCGGCCGACCGGGCTTTGATCCCGTACACGAGAAAATCTATGAGTTGAATCAATGGCTTCATCTTTCGCGGACCTGGCTGGCCGGCACATTTTTCGAGCCATGTCGCACCACGCAGTGCCGAACTCTTCGAAATGGTGCAGTTTTGGCCATTCTTCACCGGTCTGTTAAGGCAGCCCGCTTACGGCAGCCTTACAACGAGCGCTTTTTGCGGTTGCTTACAGGACGGTCACATCGTGCGGCTGCTGGTCGTAGAAGATAACGAAGAACTCGGAGCGCTGCTCGCGAAAGGCTTGCAGGACGCTCATTTTGAAGTGGATGTTCTCACCACGGCCGCCGACGCGCGTGTCGCTCTGGAGACGACGCGTTACGCTGCCCTGATTCTCGATCTCGGTCTGCCCGATGGTGACGGAGTCTCAATTTTGCGCGAGCTTCGGCACCGTCAGGATTCGACGCCGGTGCTGGTTCTTACGGCGAGAGGCGGCGTATCCGACCGTATCCGTGGATTGCGAAGCGGCGCGGACGATTATCTCGTTAAGCCTTTTGCGTTTGAGGAACTGGTTGCCCGCATCGAGGCGTTGCTGCGCCGGCCGGGACAAATTCTCGGGCGGTCACTGCATGTGGCAAATCTTGTGTTCGATACGGAGGGCCGGCAGGCCTTCGTCGACGGAAAACCCCAAGTGCTGTCGGCGCGGGAGACGACTGTCCTTGAACTTCTTATGCGCCGCAAAGGTGTCGTCATCTCGAAGAAAGCGCTGGAAGCCCAGCTGTTCGGATTTTCCGGCGATGTCGGATCGAACGCGATCGAGGTTTATGTCCACCGCCTGCGCAAGCAGCTCGCTGACTATGGTGCGAAGGTCAAGGTGAGCACGGTGCGTGGAGTCGGCTACATCATGACCGAGGAGCAGTAGCGTGCTCCGTTTCAACTCGATTCTCGCGCGGATCATGTTTCTGCATGTGGTCGCGCTCGGCATCGCGGCGCTGCTTATCCCTTTCGCTTTGCACTGGTTTCTCACCCACGATGTCGATGCGTTGCGGCAACGCGCATTGCGTGAACAGGCTGAGATGCTCGCACGCCGGCTTTCAGTGTCGCCAAATGGTGAATGGTCAATCGAGCTTTCAAGCGGATTGCGTGACCAGTTTTCGGAGTCCTACGGTCGCTATTTTTACGCGGTCCTCGACAAGGATGGACGCGTTCTGTTTTCGTCCGTGAAAGGTGGGGCTTCGTTATCGCCGGTCGACGATCCCGAGGCCGACGCTGAATATTTCGACACGCGCATCAGCAGTCATTTCGTTTCGGGCGTCACGTTACGGACGGAAGTCAAAGGCGCACCCGTATGGGTTCAGGTCGGTGAGGATTGGGCGCATCGTGACGTGCTGCTGGATGACGTGGTCGCCAATTTTCTGCCCCAGGTCGGGTGGATTGCGATTCCTATTCTGCTGCTTCTGCTGCTCAGCGATTTTCTCATTTTTCGCCGCGCCATGCGGCCGCTGTTGCGCGCATCGGACCAGGCGGCGCACATCAGCCCGCTGCGCACCGATGTAAGGCTGCCGACGAACGACATACCGATTGAGATACAGCCGCTGGTGGTTGCCATCAACGAAGCATTAGGACGGCTTGAGCGCGGCTTCGAACGTCAGCGGGAATTTGCGGCAGACGCTGCCCATGAGCTTCGCACGCCGCTTGCCATCCTTCGGACCCGCGTCGATATGCTGGTGAACGAGGAGGCGGCAACGGTCCTGAAGCAGGACATCGATAACATGAGCCGCATCGTCAGCCAGTTGCTTGACGCCGCGGAGATCGAAACGATCGTTGTCCAGCCGGAGGACAAAGCCGATCTCTACGCTATTTGCACCGAGGTTGCTGCCTTCCTGGCGCCACTCGGATTAAGGCAGGACAAAACCATATCGCTGAGCAGTGAAGAGGTTCCGGTTATCGTCCATGGAAATCCGGAAATGCTAACGCGAGCGGTCCGCAATCTTGTCGAAAATGCTTTGAAGCACGCACCCGCTGGGACAGAGGTTGAGATTGTCGTGGGCGACAAGGGCACCGTAACGGTGCTCGATCGCGGCGAGGGCGTTCCGATAGAGAAGCGTGAAAAGCTTTTCCGGCGGTTCTGGAGGCGAGATCGCCAGCAATCGGGAGGAGCGGGGCTCGGTCTGTCGATCGTCAAGCAAATTGTCGAAGCCCATGGCGGAGAAATCGCAGTGGCGAACCGAGAGAATAGCGGCGCGAGCTTCACGATGGCGTTTCGATTGGCGCGACCTGCACCAGGCGGCGCGAGCACCGCTCTGGTGGATGCTGATGTGTCGTGATGCTTCGATCAGGCGCCGGATTTCATGAAGGCGTCAAAGAAAGCGGAAAGGCCCTTGTAGTCGTTCAGCGGCAGGATATTTGCGACATACTGATCCGGCCGAACGATGATCATGCATCCGCGCTCGCGATCGATGCCGCGCGCATCGAAGATGTCAGTGCCTGACTTCGGATCGGGGCAATACATCTTCTCGTAGTCCCGCAGACCGTAGCGGCCCTTGCAAGGCAACAGCAGCGCCGGCATGTCACCGATGTTCAGATCGCGGTGCTTCTGTTGGAAGATGGCGCGGAAGTCGATGACCGAATCGATATCGTGACCGTCCGGTGTGTATTCGCGGACTGGGGAGTCCGGCGACTCGGCGAGGAAGTCGCACAACAACCGGATGGACGACGAGTGTGCTGCCGGATCGCTGCGGTCGGCGAACGCAAAGATGCGCCATCGGCCATCGGCCCTGGCCACATGTCCGAGGCTCATGGCTTTCGCGTCGCCTAGCCGGACGACTGGCGCAGAGTGAAAACGCATCCCGATCGGAAAGCCGGTCGCGAGCGACTGATGGGTTAGCGCTCCGGTGAGGCTCGATTTTGTATAGCGGGTCGCGGTGCCCGCGGTGTATTGGCCGTGCTTCACGAAATAGTTTTGGATTTCAGCCGGGTCGACACCGTTACTGTCCGGACCGTCAGCCGATTTCAGCGGTGCGCTGATCATCTTGGCCCATTCCCGGTCGTATTCGATAAGCTCCTTAGCGATCGCCTGTCGTTCGGCAGAGTAGCTGTGAAGGAGCACCGGATCGCATTGACCTCTCAGCACCGCCGCGAGCTTCCAGCCGAGATTGAACGCATCCTGCATCGAGACATTCATACCCTGTCCGGATTTTGGGCTGTGGGTATGGCAGGCATCGCCGGCAATAAAGACGCGAGGCGAGCGCGAGGCGACCTCGTCCGCCGGGACGTCGTCGAACTTGTCGCAAAGCCGTTGTCCGATTTCGTAGACCGACCACCATGCCACTTCCTTCACCTCGAACGTGTAAGGCCTGAGTATGCGCTGTGTGGCTGCGATCAGATGATCGACCGTAATATTCCGGTTCGCTACGCGCTCGTTCCTCTTCAACTCGTCGAGCTCCACGTAGATGCGGACCATGTAACCGCCCTCGCGCGGAATCAGGACGATGTTGCCCTCGTTGGCGGATTGGATCAGCGCCTTCAGGCGGATATCCGGAAAGTCAGTGACCGCGAGGACATCCATCACGCCCCAGGCCTGGTTGGCGGAATCGCCCTTGAGCTCCAGGCCCATTGCTTGACGGACCGCGCTGCGCGCTCCGTCACATCCGACCACATAACGGGCCTTGACGGTCTCGGCCCGGCCTTCATGGCCGGTGTCGACGCGCTCGAGGGAAACCGTGACCGGATAGCTCCGTGGCTCGGCCGCCGCTGCGGTATCAATCGTGACGCCTGTTAGGCGACGTGCATAGTCGGGCGTCAGCCGGTTGGGCGAATTGCGCATCACGGTCAGATAGAAGTCGTGCACGCGTGCCTGATTGAGAATCACGTGAGGAAATTCCGACAGGCCGTCTTCCACATCATCGATACGACCCGAGCGTACGATCGTGCTGCGATCTGACTCAGCGGGTTTCCAAAACGACGTCTCGTTGACCCAATATCCTTCGCGCATGACGCGGTCGACGAATCCGAAGGTCTGGAACATTTCCATCGTTCGGCATGCGATACCGTCGGCCTGACCGAGCATAAGCGGTCCGGACTTCTGTTCCACGATACGGGTCTTGATGTCGGGAAACGACGCCATCTGGGCGGCGAGCGTCAGTCCTGCTGGGCCGCATCCCACAATCAGCACATCGACTTCTGCAGGCAACGTGCCGGATTCTGAAGATTCGTACCCTTCCGACGGCTCCATCAGGTCCGGATTGCCAGTGCGAAATCCGTTGAGGTGGAATTGCATCGTTACGATCCTGAGCCGGCGTGTGGATTAAGGAGGCGTGGCGGCTGAAAATGCCGGCCAGATCCCCCGATTGGGTGCGTCCCGGGTGTGGCGGTAGCCCGAAGGCTGTATCATGGCTCTTGGGCTTTGCGAATGTCGTCCGGGCATGGATGTAATGCCGAGAAGGAAGCACGATGAATCCGCTTGTTCGTCAGATGGGGTATGTGGTCGTCGCGACTCCCGACCCGCTGGGGTCGGCCAAGGACCTGTCTGAGATCGTCGGGCTTGCGGTCACGCACGAGACGCCCGGCGCTGTCTACCTCACCTCAAATGCGAAGGCGTGCGAGGTGGCGTTCGTGCACGGCGACCGTCCCGGAGTGAAAGCCGTCGGCCTGGAGGCGATCGACGAGCAGGCGATCGACGAAATTCTCTCTCGCGCCAAGGCGGATGGTCTTGATGTCCTGTCCGATATTCCCCTGGTGGGCAGCGCGCGCCGCGCTGTTCGCATCCGCACGCCGTTTGGTCCGATTGTTGAGATCCATACGCCGGTCGAGCGCCAGCCGCACCGGGGCCCTAACTTGCTGAGCGATGGGCGTCATGCGCGCCGGCTGGACCATGTCAATCTGCGTGTGAATGACACGCACGCGTTCTACGACTTCATGACGTCGTTTCTCGGAATGAAATTGTCCGACAGAACAACGAACTTTGAACGCGCGTGGTATCGCGCACAGGATGGTTTCCACCACACCATCGCCGCGGCGCCCGGCAATGGCATCCACCACTTTGGATTTGACGCGTATAGTATTGTGGACCTCGCCTCCGTGGCGGATAATTTGGTTGCGCGCGGCCGCGAACTGCTCTGGGGCGTCGGCCGCCATGGGCCGGGCAACAATATCTTTTCCTATTATCTCGATCCCAATGGTGTCGTTGTCGAGGTCTCGTTCGGTATGGAGCGGATCGACAACGACGCCCTGTACGTGCCGGGCAATTGGCCGTTCGATTCCAAGAGCAACGTGCTCGATCTTTGGGGCTCCAAGCCGCCGGAGCAATATGGGCGCGCGCTCACCGATTTTGTGGTCTGAGTCAGATTGGCGCTGCCGCCATGCGTGCTTCGCGGGTGCTCAGACGCGCGGCTGGATCTGGTCAGCGAAGCTTTGCATGGCCTTCGCAATCTGCTCGGGGGCCTGCAGGGTGGGAACATGCGCGCAGTCCGCAATGATGCTGCACGAACCCTGTGGTGATAGTTCCGCCAGCTCTTCTGCCATTATCGGCGGGGTTGCCTCGTCGAGTGAGCCGGCGCAGGCGAGGAGCGGAATTTTAAGCTTTCGCGCTTCGTCCCGCAGATCCAGCGTCGACAATGCCTCGCAGGCTTGACCGAAAACAGCTGGATCGGTTGCGAGAAAGCTGCTGCGACGCTCTGCCACAACATCGGGAAAACGCGCTGCCATCTCCGATGTAAATAGCCGCCGCATGGCGATGTCTGCGATAGATGCAAGGCCACCCTCTTTGGCCTTCGCAGCCATGACGCGAAATGCCTGACGACCTTGCTCACTGAATGAAGCGCCGCATCCGGCGAGAAAAAGACCGCTGACTGCATCCGGATGGCGCGCCGCGAGCGCAAGCGCAACGAATGCCCCATAGCCGTTGCCGAACAGCAAAGGCCGTTCATCGCGACACGCGATCCGAATTCCTTCGGCGAGCCGGTCTGCGATGGCGCCAAGTCCGTCAAGGCAGACATCGGAGTTTCCGAAGCCGGGAAGATCAAAAAGCACAAGCCGAAATTTGCTGCGGAGCAGGGGGATGATCGGCTCCAAGCTGCCGCGATCCGAAAGAAGCGAGTGCAGGAAGACGATTGAGCGTCCGCTCCCGGTGATATGCGCGTCGAGTGTGCCCGCGCGAAAATTGCTGGCAAGCATCGTTTGGCCCCCAATCGACAGCGGCGAACTGGGCGTCGACGCTGGGCCGCCGCTGCCTTGAACCGCTCCAGATGGAAGGTAGCAGAAATATGTTATTGACATCAAATAGTGCTTTCGTGATATTTTACGACGACGGATGAAGTTAGATCTTCTGTCGCTGTTGGCGCTGTTTTCCGTCAGATTTATTGTCTTTGTGATAATGTTGATATGCGGAAACATAACTAAACGGACGCAGCTGATATCAGGGGAAGGGCCGACTTGCTCAGGGACGCCGTTTACACCCGACTTCGGGAGGAGATTCTCGGCTGCCAATTGCCGCCGGGCGAGGAACTGCGGGAGCAGGAGTTGGCGACGCGCTTCGCAGTCAGCAAACAGCCCGTGAGAGACGCCTTGCTGAGGTTACAGCAGGAGCGCCTGGTGACTGTGCAGCCTCGGCAGGGCTATCGCGTGAGGCCGGTTTCGCTGGCCGATGCGCGGGACATCTTCCGCTTTCGAGGAGTCATGGAGCCCGCTTGCGCGACCGATGCGGCGCGGCACGCCTCGGACGAGACACTGAGAAGTCTCGACGTGTTTCGGACATTCGACGCTTCCTCCTCTCAGTTCATCAAGTACAACAGGGACTTTCACATTGCGCTTGCGATGTGCTCGCCGCATCGACGCATGCGCGAAGAGGTTGCAAATCTGGTTTCGCAGGCCGATCGGCTTGTGTTGGTGAGCATCGGCAACGAACATGGGCGCGATACGAACCGGCTCGTGACCGAGCACGTCGCCATCATCGAGGCCTTGCAGTCACGCAACGCGCGACAGACAGCGCGGCTGCTTCGCGAGCATATCGACGAGGCGGAGAAGCGCATCATCGCGAGCCTGTCGCGCCACGCCATCGTTCTGTAGCAGTGAACCGAGTAGCAGATATGAATGTCGCATCCAGTCCTGTCGTTGCCGCGAGGGGGAATTTTATCGACGGACAGGAAAGCATGCCCTCGGCTGCCCAATTGCTGGACGTGCGAAATCCCGCGACTGGCGTCGTCATTGCGAGGGTGCCGGACAGCACGAGGGACGATGTCGATGCGGCGGTGAGAAGTGCCCGCGCCGCCTTTGCCGGCGATGCATGGGGCGGCATGGTGCTGCGGGACCGCGCCAAGCTCATCAACCGGATCGCTGATGCGTTCGAAGCTGCCTTGCCGGAGCTATATCTGTTGGAGACGCAGAACAACGGTCGCCCCGTCAACGAGACGCGAGCCCAGCTCGCGCGTCTTCCGGATTTCTTCCGCTACTTTGCCGGCCTTACCCTTGCCAGAAGAGACGATGTCATTCCGGTCGAGGGAAGTTATCTCAATTACACGCGCCGGACCCCGATTGGGGTCGTGGCGAATTGCACGCTGTTCAATCATCCGCTGATGATACTATGCAAGTCGCTTGCAGCGGTGCTTGCGTCCGGATGCACGACTGTCGTGAAGCCGTCGGAGTATACGCCCCTTACGACCTTGCGGCTGGCACGGCTCATGGTCGATGCGGGATTGCCGGCGGGGGTCTTCAACGTCGTCAACGGCGTGGGGGCAAATGCTGGTCGTTTCCTTGCGGAGCATCAGGGTATCAACAAACTGGTCCTCACCGGCGGAACCGAGGCAGGCCGCATCGCCGGCGCAGCCGCGGCTCGCTCTTTTGCTCATCAGACGCTCGAACTCGGCGGCAAGACTCCTGTGATGGTGTTCGATGATTATGATGTGGAGCAGGCCGTCAATTACGCGGCCTTCGGAGCATTCATCGGCGCCGGCCAGACCTGCGTTTGCGCGGCCCGGCACATCGTGCAGCGTGGCGTTTACGACGAGTTCGTCGAGCGCCTTGCAGCCAAGGCGAAGTCGATCCGGATCGGCGATCCGCGTGACCCAAGCACCCAACTCGGACCTGTCATATCAGAACGTCAGCTCAACCGCGTGCTATCGTTCGTGCAGTCCGGTCTTGATGAGAATGCGCGGCTGGTGGCCGGCGGCAAGCGGCGCATCGTGCCGGGGCACGAGAACGGGTTCTTTGTCGAGCCAACGGTATTCGCCGATGTGACTCCGACAATGAGAATTGCGCGTGAAGAGGTCTTCGGTCCCTTCACGGTGGTTATTCCTTTCGATACCGAAGCGGAAGCGCTCGCAATCGCCAATGACAGTCCGTTCGGGCTTGCGGCCGCGATCAGGACACGCGACGTTCACCGCGCGCATCGCGTCGCTGCAAATGTGAAGGCAGGCATCGTTTGGATCAACGATCACCATCGTCTCGATCCGGCATCTCCCTGGGGAGGTGTGGACGATAGCGGTGTCGGACGCGAATGCGGGATCGAGAGCTTCAATGACCATTTCGACGTGAAGTCGGTCATGGTCTCGCTCGAAGGCAAGCCCTTCGACTGGTACGCGGCGTCAGCCCCTCAGCGACTGAACTGATTGTTGTTTGCAGGGAGGACCCGGACCTTTGTGGATGGCGGCCGGTTCCAGGACGCTGTCCTCGCCGAAAGCAGAGTGTGAGTACGAACAAAAATATAACTTGGAGGAAAATGCCTATGTTTCAGAAGTTCATGAATGCGGCAGCCCTGGTCATTGGTCTAGCTGTCAGCCCTGCCGTCGCCAGCGATTATCCAAACAAGCCCATTACCGTTATTGTGCCTTACGCGGCCGGTGGCCCCAGTGACACGGCGATCCGGATCATTTCCGATCGCTTTTCGCAGGCGCTCGGTCAGCCGGTGCTGATTGAGAACGTTGCAGGCGCTGGTGGGATGCTCGGAGCCACAAAGGCCGCCCGCTCGGCGCCCGACGGATACACGCTGTTGCTGCACCAGAATGGACTGGTGATCGGACCGTGGCTCAGCCCGACGCAGACGATCGATGTCGAGAAAGAACTGACCGCCGTGGGCATGGTCAATGGGTCCTACATGTTCCTGGTCGGCAACGAGAAGATTCCTGCGAAGAATGCGAAGGAACTGGTTGCCTGGATGAAGGGTCCTGGAAGTCCCGCCAAGTTTGCGCATCCCGGCGTTGGCAGTTTGGCGCATCTGCAGGCGATCCTGTTCGCTAAAGGTGTTGGCGCCGATGTTTCGCTTGTCGGGTATCGTGGCGGCGGCCAGGCAATGAACGACATTATCGGCGGACACGCAGATCTGGTCTGGGCGGCATCGTCGACAGCGGCGGATCTCATCAATACGAAAAAGGTCAAGGGCTTCGGGTTTGGTTCGCCCAAGCGCTATCCGGAGCTCGGTGAAATTGCGACATTCGAGGAATCCGGCGTTCCAGGTATGGGCAACCGCCTCTGGCAGGGCCTGTTCGTCCCCGCGGGCACGCCCAAGCCCGTGATCGAGAAGCTCAACGCCGCGCTGAGAGAAACTCTCGCGGACGAAAAAGTCAAAGCGACCTACAAGAAGCTTGGCGTCGAGGCATTCCCGGCGGAAGAGATGTCGCCGGAAGCCGCGAACAAGCTCGTATCGTCCGAGTTGAAGAAGTGGGGCGGCGTCATCAAGGACGCAAATATCAAGCCCGAAGGCAAATAAACGCAAACCAACAAAGGACTCAGTGTGCGATGAGTGACACGGCTATCCGCATCGAGGGAGAATGCAGCCCCGAGTTCGCCAAGGTTCGGGCTGCATTCGAGGAGAACTTTGCTCGACGCGGCGAAATAGGGGCTGCGGTTTGCGTCTACAAGGATGGAAAAAAGGTGGTCGACCTCTGGGGCGGCCACAAGGATGTAGAGCGGCAGAAGCCCTGGCAGAAAGACACCATCGTCATCATGAATTCGCTGTCGAAAAGCATGTCCGCGTTGTGCGTGCACATGCTTATCGACCGCGGACTCGTTGATTTCGATGCTCCCGTCGCAACTTACTGGCCGGAATTCGCTCAGGCGGGGAAGGAGAAGGTGCTGGTTCGCCATGTACTGTCTCACAGCGACGGCGTGATCTACTGCGATGCAGCCGAGCCGGGCTCCTGGTTCGACTGGGAGGCGCACATCAAGGCGCTCGAAGTGCAGGAGCCCGCATGGGAGCCCGGTACGAACGGGGCGTATAACTCGGTCAATATCGGATATTTGCTGGGCGAGATCATCCGCCGCGTCACCGGAAAGTCCGTCGGTACGTTCCTGCGCGAGGAGGTTTCCGGTCCGCTGGGCGCCGACTATCACATCGGGCTACGGCCCGATGAAGTCGCGCGCGTGACCGACATGCACAAGAATCCGAAGAACGGATTTTTCCAGATCGCGACGGACCCTTCGACCCCGCTCGGGCGCGCGTTCAAGTCCGCGCCACAAATCGGCTACTTCCAGAATTGCCGTGAAATTCGCGAGATCGAAATGCCGTCATTCGGTGGGCATGGCAACGCCCGCGCTGTTGCGCGGATCTACGCCGTGCTCGCGGGAGATGGAGAACTGGACGGCGTCCGCCTGCTGTCTCCGCAAGCCGTTGCTCGAGCGGCGGAACTGGCCTGGGACAGGGACTGCATCATGACCAGGCGGCGGCTACGCATGGGTTACGGGTTCATGCATAATGAACCTGAGACCGCTCCGATGGGGCCGAGCATGGCGACCTTCGGCCACACCGGAACTGGCGGAGCGTTTGCCTGGTGTGATCGCGAGCAAAATCTGACTTTCGCGTATTGTCCCAATCTGCAGCGCGAAGGCCAGGGCATTGGCCCGCGAGGCGCATCCGTCTCGATCGCGGTCAACGGTGGCCCGCGGCCGAGCTGGCTCGATTGAGGATGGCTGGATCGGACTGAGCGTCGGCGCGTCGTCAAGATCGGCGCGGCTCGCGGCAGATCCCTTATCGTCGCTTATCGGCTGTTGCGCGACCGGCTTCGGCGTGCGATTGGCCGCTTCAGGATGATGGGATTCTGCTGATGGCGACCAAGTTTGATTGCGAGGTGCTGATTGTGGGGGCGGGGCCGGTGGGGGTCACGCTGGCTCTCGATCTGGCATCGCGCGGCGTGTCCGTGGCGGTTGTGGAGGAGCGCTATCGCGGCGAGCCTCCGAGCGTTAAGTGCAACCATATCTCGTCGCGTTCGATGGAGGTTTTCCGGCGGCTGGGGGTGGCCCAGGACATCCGCAATGCCGGGCTGCCGGCGGATTACCCGCACGACGCGTCGCACCGGACCACCACGACCGGCATCGAGTTGTCGCGGATTACCATCCCATCGCGTGCCGGGAGGCACACTGACATCCAAGGACCGGATACCTGGTGGCCGACGCCGGAGCCGCCGCACCGTGTCAATCAGATATTTTTCGAGCCGATCCTGATCGAGCATGCTTACGCGCAACCGAATATACGCATGCTCAATCGCACCCGGTTTCTGACGCTCAGTCAAAATGACGAAGGCGTGGTTGCGGACCTGAGCGACCTCGACGAGGATCGCAAATTCACGCTGAAGGCGCGTTACCTTGTCGGATGTGACGGTGGGCGTTCCGCCATCCGCAAGATGATCGGGGCACAGTTTGTCGGCGATGCCGTGGTTCAGCGTGTCCAGTCGACTTACATACGAGCGCCTCGCCTGATCGGCATGATGCAGGCGTTGCCAGCCTGGGCCATGATGTCCTTCAATCCGCGCCGTAGCGGCAACGTTTATGCGATCGATGGCCGCGAAACATGGCTCGTGCATAATTATTTGAACGCCGATGAGACGGATTTCGACTCGATCGATCGTGACTGGGCGATCCGGACGATCCTCGGCGTGGGTCCCGATTTCCAGTATGAGGTCATCAAAAAGGAAGACTGGATCGGGCGAAGGCTGGTCGCCGACAAGCTGCGCGATCGTCGCGTGTTTATTTGCGGCGATGCCGCCCATATCTGGGTGCCGTTCGCCGGTTACGGCATGAATGCCGGAATAGCCGATGCCGCCAATCTGGCATGGTTGCTCGCGGCGCATATCCGCGGCTGGGCCGCAGAAGCGATCCTGGATGCGCATGAAGCGGAGCGCTTGCCGATCACCGAGCAGGTCTCACATTACGCGATGAATCACGCGATGCAGCTTGCGGCACGGCGCGGCGCGATCCCGGACGACATTGAGGAGCCTGGGCAGGAGGCTGATCGCAGCCGGTCTGCATTTGGCCAGATGTTGTATGATCTGAACGTCAGGCAATATTGCTGTGCCGGATTGAATTTCGGCTATTATTACGATCGCTCTCCGATCATCGCCTATGACGATGAAGCGGCACCGTCCTATTCGATGTCAGAATTCGAATCGTCGACCGTGCCGGGATGCCGGGCACCGCATTTCTGGCTCGACGACGGTCGTTCATTGTACGACGTGATGGACACAGGCTTCGCGCTTCTGCGGCTGGATAGCGCGGCTGATGTCGCGCCTCTGACGCGGGCTGCGCAAGAGCGCGGGATTCCGGTGCAGGTCATCGACGTTGCTCCGGAGACCGCGGGGCCGGCTTATCGTCAGCGTCTTGTGCTTGTGCGGCCGGATCAGCATGTCGCTTGGCGAGGTAACGAACTGCCGGCCCGCCCGGATGACTTGCTGGCCCTGATAACCGGTCACGCCGCGCCGGTGCCGTCCAGCAATCCGGCGTGATGGTCACTCGATCGATACGGAAGAGAACCGATACCGATCGCCGCTTCTGAAGATCAGGCCTGCGGTCGGCGTCGCAAAGTGGGTGCCGAGGATAAGAACCGGCTTGTCCGAATGACCATCCAGAAAGTCCGCTCGGGTCTTACGGGCCAGTTCGACGTCGAAATCGAAATTACTGGCAAGTTCCGGCATCGCGCACTGGATCGGGTGGTGCATCAGGTCGCCGGTGATGATCGCTGTTTCGCCGAGCGAGGACAGAACAACACTGACGTGCCCCGGTGAGTGGCCCGGGGTCGGCATCAGGGCAATTTGATCTGTCAGCTGATGGTCGGTTTCCACCAGTTCGTGCAATCCGGCTTCTACGATCGGCAGGATCGAATCGCGATAAATCGCGTCGCATTCCATGACATTCTCGGCGACGTCCTGAGGTGCCTCGCCCGTTTTGGTCGGATGCGGTGGCTTCGACCAATGCTCGAATTCAATTCTGCCGAAGAGATAGCGGGCATTCGGAAAAGTGGCCCTCCACTGTCCGTCCACAAGCCGTGTGTTCCAACCAACATGATCGACGTGCAGGTGCGTGCACAGCACTGTGTCGATCCGCTCTGGCGGATAGCCCGCGTTGGCCAGGTCATCCAGGAAGGCGGTCTGCAGCAGGTGCCAGCGCGGCATCCGTCGTTCCTTGTCATTTCCGACGCAGGTGTCGACGATGATGCGTCGATCGCCGGTATCAATCACGAAGGCATGAATTGAACTGATGAGATCGCCGGCCTCGGTCGCGAAATTCGGCTTGAGCCACGCCTGTTCGCGTACCATCTGCTTCGTCAGACCGCGGAACATGTATTCGGGCGCGCGCAACCCCTCGGCCTCGATGATGCGCGTAACGGTGAGGGCGCCGACGCGCCAACGATGGATGCGCGAGAATGTCATGTGAGGGGGCGGACGACTCCGCGCTCGATGAGAAAGGTTCTGTCGAGCAGGTCGTTGACGCGCTCGGCGTGGGATTCCGACACCAGTACCGAAATCCGCTCACGTTTCAAACTGGCCAGCACCTCTCCGAGCCGGCGCACCAGCGCGGGCGCCAGCCCTTCGAATGGCTCATCGAGAATCAGCAGCCGGCGTCCTGCCATCAGCGCGCGCGCGAGCGCCGCCATCTTCTGTTGCCCGCCGGAAAGCGTCGTTGCGTTCCGGTGGAGCATGTCTCTCACTTCAGGCATGAAGCCGAGGATCCATGCGATCCGTTCGTCGGCGTCCTTCAGGCCCGTGGTCCAGACCGGCAAAAGGATGTTTTCCTCGACCGTCAATTCCGGAACGAGTTTGCGATCCTCCGGCATATAGCCGACGCCGTAAAAGACGCGTTCATGTGGCCGGGAGGAAATCAGGTTTCGCCCATCGAGAGTGACCTCGCCGGAGCATGCCAGCGCACCCATGATGCCGCGCATCAGGGTCGTCTTGCCGGCGCCGTTGGTGCCGATCAATCCGCAGAACTCGCCCTCCGAAAGAGCAAGCCTGGCCTGGTTGATAATGGGGATGCCATTGATGGAGACGTCGAAATTGGTGACTTCAAACATGCGCCGCCTCGGCCTTGGGTGCAGCCTGTCCGGTAATGCGCTCTCGGACATCCGCGCGTGAGAACACCTCATTCGGTGTGCCGTCTGCGATGATGGTCCCGTCGATGAAGGCCAGCACGCGATCGGCGTAGCCGGTGACCACTTCCATGTCGTGTTCGACGAACAGGATGGTGACGCCACGGGCCTTGAGCGCGCCCATGACATGGTTCATCAGGTCGTGGCGTTCCTCTCGTGATACGCCGCTGGTCGGTTCGTCGAGGAGAACCAGCAGTGGATCGCGTGCGGCAGCCATGGCGACGTCCAGGATTTTTCGAACACCCTGAGACAGGGTGTTCGCGAGCATGTCGCGATACTGGGCGATCCCGAATTGTTCGAGCGTGGTATTGGCGTCGCGCACGATATCGGCTGACATGACTCTCTTGATGCTCAATGCCGGAATGCTTTCGCCGCAGCGGGCGATCGCCGTCGCGATGCACATATTCTCCAGCACGGTCAGGGTAGCGAAGACCTGAGCAACCTGAAACGAGCGCCCCATGCCCAGCAGGGTGATTTTGCGCGGTGCGAGGCCGGTAATGTCTCTTCCATCGAAGGTAATGCGGCCTTCGGTCGGTGTAAGATGACCGGATATCATATTGACGAAGGTCGTCTTGCCGGCGCCATTTGCGCCGATGATGCCGATCGTCTCGCCGCGTGCGATCTCGCAGGAGATGTCATGCGCTGCGACGAAAGAGCCGAAAGACTTTTGCAGATTCTGCGCTGTGAGAATTGCAGTCACTGTTTCGCCCCCAGTTGTCGGCGCCGGCGGAAGATCAGCCCGCCGATGCCCTGAGGCACGAACATGATGGTGAGCAGGAGCGCTGCACCGAGAATCATCTGCCAGGTCCCAGGCACGGTTGCGACCGCGATGGTGCGGACAGCTTCGTAGGCGAGGGCGCCGATAAACGCTCCCCAAACCGACGCGGTGCCGGCGAGAATGGCCACGAAGACGAAGCCGCCGGATGTGGTCCAGAACGCCATCGCCGGATCGACATGTGCCACGCTTAGCCCTACGATCGAACCACCCATGCCAGTCAGCAGTCCGGCGATGACGACCTTCTGATGGACCAGACGGTCGACCGAGACACCGAGAAATTCGATACGAAGCTCGTTGTCGATCATCGGCGTCGAGAGCGCCCCGGCAATGGAGGTGTTGTAGCGTGCGACGGACACACCGCCGATCCATGCCGCGGCGAGCACAAGTGCGAACAACGCCCAGTCATAATCGTTGCCCCGCGGGCCGAAGCCCGCAAATGTCGCGCGCGGAACGGACAGGCCGTCGGAGGCTCCGAGTGTCTGTGAGTTGATCAGAAGTCCGTATAGGATCATCGACAATGCGAGGCTGAGCATCGCGAAGAATATTCCGCGATAGCGCGAGAGCAGGAACCCGGCCACGTAAGCCACGATCCCGCCTGCGGCCGTGCCGATCAGAACGAGCAGGAAGGCGTCTCGCAAGCCAAGATGGCGGGCTGCGAAAGCGACAGCGTATGCGCCGGTGGCGAAATAGAGCGCCTGTCCAAAGGACACAAGACCGGCGCGCCATAATACGATCATTCCGAGCACGGCGAGTCCGTTGCCGAGCGCGACGGTCGAGATCGGAAGAATCCAGTCAGGCATCCAGCCGCCGGAGATCGCGATCAGGGCGATGATCAGTCCGCTGATCCAGGTCGAGTACTGCGCCATGTCAGATCTTCCTAGCCACGGCACTGCCGAAGAGGCCGTGCGGTCGAAGCACCAGTACGATTGTCATCACCGCGTAGACGACGAACAGGTCAAGCTGCGGGGCGAAATGCACCGCGAAGGCGCGCGCGAAGCCGACGATCAGGGCGCCCACCAGCGCGCCGCCGATCGAACTCATGCCGCCGATTGCGATCACCGCAAACGCAATCACGATGACTTCGACCCCGATACCGGCCGATACCGAGATGCGTGGCGCGGTGACGGCGCCACCGAGTGCGCCAAGCATCGAACCGATCAGGAAGGTTATGACGTAGACTTTGGTGACGTTAACGCCGAAGGCCGCCGCCGCTTCGCGATCGAACAGCACCGCGAGCAGCATGCGCCCGAACTTGGTCCTGCGAATGCAATACCAGGTTGCGAAAGCAAGAAGCCCGGCGAGCGCGACCAGCATCAGGTCGTAGACCGAGACCGGCAACCCGGCGATCATCACGATCCCTGCGGCACGATAGGGCTGCGGCACGAACAGACCCTGCGGGCCCCAGATCAGGAGAAGCAGATCCTCGAGGATGAGGAACGCGGCATAGGTCACAAGCGCGGTGAGGATTTCGTCCTTGTCATAGAAGTTCTTCAGAAGCAGGCGTTCAAGCACGAGCCCGATGACAAATCCCACCGCGATCGCGGCGCCGATCATCACCACGAAGCCGCCAGCGACCGGCCATCCACGGTCGAAATAAAGTCCGATCGCGGTTGCGGCGGAGTACGCGCCAAAGGCGTACAGCCCGCCGTGAGCGACGTTCAGAACTTTCATCACGCCGAAGATCAGCGTCAGTCCGATCGCGACAATGAACAACCATGCCGCATAGACCAGACCGTCCACCAAAATCGCCAAAGCCGTGGTCATATCCTACTCCCCGCCACGAAAGAGCGGACGCCGCAGCGCCCGCTCCGTCGTCCTCAATCAGTCCTCAGCACTTCGCGCCGGGCATGCCCTTCTTGAGCCATTCCTCGGACGTCATGTTGGCGGGCGGATTCACGCATTCGGCCGGATAAGTGACGAGGTCGTACAGTTCCGGCTGATTGGTTGTCTTGTTGAAGCGGTAGGTGCCGACCGCGACTTCCTCGATGCCTTGATGGCCCTTGCCGAGCGCCATCTTGACCGGACCGCTTGCGGTTTCGAACTCAAGACCGGTGAAGGCCTTGATCACATCGTCGGTTGTCGGACGCTTGCCGCCATTTGCAGCCTGCGCCTTTTCCCAGGCCGCTTTAAGTCCGAGCATCGAGCTCAGCATGTGATAGGCCGGAAAATTCGGAACCGACTTGAATTCCTTCACATAGGCATCAAGGAACCACTTGTTGATCGGGTTGTCGGACGCCAGCATGCCGTGCCGTCCGCGGCCTCCGATCACCGTGCCGTCCGGCACGTTCTTGCCCTGTCGCGCGAGGATCTGCTCGCCGACAGTGAGCAGGAGACGGCTCTTCTGCGGCAGGCCGCGCGCCGACGCCTGCAGGATGAAGGTCTCGAGATCGCCGCCGAAGAAGCTGGAATGCACGATCGGCGAGCCGGTTGCGAGCAGCACCGAAATCTCCGCGCCGAATTCGCCGGCGAACAGCTTCGGCATCAGCTCCTTGTCCATCTTGACCTTGGGCGCGAGAGCGGTCATCGCGAGCTTGAAGTCGCGCCAATTGTCCTGGCCCCAGGAGTAGTTCTGGTTGATCCCGGAATAGCTCGTAATGTCGGGAAATTTCGACAGGATGTAACGCGCGGTCGCGACTGCGTCGCTGGTTTGCGAGGACGAGACCCGGAAAATATACTTGTAATCGCGCTCGTCGAACAGACGCGACGCGCCGCAGGCGTAGAAGATCGTCAGAACCTCCAGTTCCTCGGCAACTGGCGCTGCCGCGAGGCATCCGGCGGACGACACATAGCCGACCACAACGTCGACCTTGTCGCGCTGCACGAGGTTCTTGAATTCGGTGACGACGGTCGCGGTGTTGCCGGCCTCGTCGATGATCTTCGGATCAATCGGGATGCCGCCCAGACCCTTCTGATTATAGGGCGCTGGTATTTCGCCATTGTTCATCGCCCGCACGATCAGCGTCGCCGCATTCTTGCTGGGCTCGCCGAACGCGCCGACGGCCGGGCCGCTCAGGAATACGGGAAAGCCGATCTTCACAGAGGGGCTTTGTGCCGCAGTGATTGTGGTGCCGGCGGCAAACAATGCCGCTGCGCAGGCGAGGGTGGTTGTCTTCAATCTCATCTCATCTCCTCCCAAAATGTCTGGCTTGCTTGTTCTTTGCAGCCGTCCGCCAGCGGATAGACGGCCTTTAAGCTCTTAATTCAGTCGGTCACGGCGCCGTAACCGCCACCTCCGGGTGTCTCAAACTGCACGATATCCCCGGCCTTCATCTCCCGCTTTCCGGCGCTCCTGGTCGGAGCGCCATTGATCAGGAACTGCCCCGGAGCGCCCGACTCTCCGCCATCGATGCCATCTGGGCCGCTATCCAGCCGCGTCGTCATGACGCTCATTGTCCAAGGGTACTCGGTCACAAGCCGGAATTGCACCGATTGGCCATCGCCGCCATTGGTGCGGCCGCGTCCGCCGGAATTCTTCCGCAGCCGCTTGTAGTCGAACACGATCGGCATCGAGGCTTCCAGCGTCTCGACCGGAATCGCACCGATGCCGGTCGGATAACAGGTCGCGCTTGGGCCCGGCTTGGTTGCGCGCGCCCCCATGCCGCCGGAGAAGAAGAACATCGACGAAGTGAAGCTTTCACCGGTGTCGTGTTTGCCCTGGATCTGAACCGTCCAGATCGCACCGGAGCCCTCCGCGAGGACCCGGTCCGGCATCACCGCATGAAGCGCCTTGAGAATCGGCATCGGCACATACATCCCGACCAGATGACGGCCGGTGACCGGCGCGGGATAGGTGCAGTTGACGATGGACCCCTCGGGCGCCGTCATGCGGATCGGAGCGAGACTCCCGGAATTGTTCGGCAGATCGGGATTGAGGCACGAGCGGATTGCGAAGGTCGTATAGGCGTGCGCGAAGTTCAGTACGCAATTGATGCCCTGCGCGGATTGTGGGGACGAGCCGTCGAAATCCACCAAAATCTCGCCGGCCTCGGCGTCGACTGTGACCGATGCCTTCAGCCTGATGGCTTCGCCGCTCGGCGTGTCGAATGTCGTCTCGCCAACATAGGTTCCGGACTTCAAGGCTCGGATTGCCGTGCGTGTCGCCTCTTCCGATCGCTTCAGAATCTCGTCGGAGATCATGTCGATGTCGGAAAGCTTGTGGCGTTCGCACAACCGTTGCAGCAGTTCCGAAACAGAATGGCCGGCGGCGAGTTGTGCCGAAAGGTCCCCCAGCACGGCCTTCGGCGTGCGGACGTTAGTCTCGATCATGCGGAACAGCGTGGGGTTCGGCTTTCCCCGCTCGTAAAGCTTCAGTGGTGCGATCCACAGCCCTTCCTCATGCACGTCACGTGCCCCGGTGCCGAGGCCGTAGCCGCCGATGTCGGTGTAGTGGATGGTCGATCCGAAATAGCCTGTGAGCTTCTCGCCGAAAAACAGCGGTGTCAGCAACGTGACGTCGAACAGGTGGCCTGCGGTCATCCACGGATCGTTGGTGATAATCACATCGCCGGGATGGAGGTCGCCCGCGAACATGTCGGCCAACACCTTGCCGCCGTTGGCAAGCGAATTGATGTGGCCGGGGGTTCCGGTCTCGGCCTGCGCGATCATGCGGCCGCGATTGTCGAACAGCGCGCATGCCAGGTCACCGGCTTCGCGGACGATCGGGCTGAAGGCCGTGCGCTGCAAGGCCTTGGCCCGTTCGGAAACGATCCCGATCAGATTGGTCCAGAGGATTTCGATTTCGACCGGATCAAGATTACGCATCGACGAGTACCCCCTGCAATACGATGCAACCGAGCTCGTTGACGGTTGCGGACCAGCCTGGTGGCACGATCGTGGTTGTTTCGCGCTCTTCAATCACTGCTGGTCCGGCGATCACCTGGCCAAGCGCGAGGGAAGCCCGATCGTAGACCGCGGCTTCCAGGCGGTCACCCCAGGCATAAACCGGACGCCAGGCCCGGGGCTCGGAGGGGGTTTGCGAGATCTGCTGGCCGATGGGGCTGCGATCGAGTTGTGTGGATGCGGAGAGCCGCCAGGTCACAGCCTCGATAGCCATGTTGGACGGGTTGACCCCATACAATGCCCGATAGGCAGCTTCGAATAGCGCCTTCAAACGCTCGGTATCCGTGTCCCGCTCCGGATCGAAATCGAGTGTCACCGTGACCTCGTATTGCTGGCCCTGATACCGAAGATCCGCTTCGAAGCGGAATTCGATGTCGGCGGCCCGGCCGGTCGCATGGCCAAGAGCGGCGACGGCTTCTTCGCGCATCTGCCGGAACACATTGCGGACCTTCGCGCTGTCGAGATCGTCGACCCGCACGATGTAGCTGCGCATCAGATCGAGTCTGGCCGGGGTCACAAGCGTGCCCACCGCCGATAGAACGCTCGACTTCGGCGGTACGATCACGATTGTAGAACTCAACAATTCTGCGACCGCGCAGGCATGGATTGCGCCGGCGCCGCCGAAAGCGAAGAGCGGGAGATTGCGATAATCGACCCCGCGGTCTGCGCTGTGGGTGCGCGCCGATGACGCCATGGTTTCTGTCACGATCCGGAAGATACCGCGCGCGGTTTCTGTGACAGTCAGATCGAGCTTCGCTGCGAGCTCACCAACCGCGCGTTCAGCCGCAGCCTTGTCCAGCTTCATCTCGCCGCCGAGGAAATTGTCGGCATCGAGCAATCCCAGCACGAGATTGGCGTCGGTCACGGTCGGTTCGCGGCCTCCGCGTCCATAGCAGGCCGGGCCCGGCGTCGAGCCGGCGCTATGCGGACCAACTTTCAGCAGTCCAAGCTTGTCCAGATGCGCGATGCTGCCGCCGCCGGCTCCAATCTCGATCATGTCGATGGAGGGGACCGTCACCGGCATGCCGCTGCCATGCTTGAACCTGTAGCGCCGGTCGACCTCGAATTCGCCCGTGACCAGCGGCGCATGGTTTTCGATCAGGCACGCCTTGGCTGTCGTGCCACCCATATCGAAGGCGATGATCCGCTCGAGTCCGAGCCGTTCACTGTAGTAGGACGCGGCAAGCGCACCGGCCGCCGGGCCGCTCTCGATCATGCGCACCGGGTTACGTCCGGCGATGTCGGCGCCGACCACGCCGCCGGAACTGAGCATAATCAACGGAGACTGCGAAAAGCCGTCGCCGCGCAGCCTTTCGCTCAAACGCGCAAGATAGGGCTGGGCCACGGGCATTGCGTAGGCGTTGACCGCCGTAGTCGATGCGCGCGGATACTCGCGGATGACCGGTGCAACTTCGAATGACGTGCAGATGAAAACATCCGGGAGCTCGGACGAAAGGATTTCGGCAACGAATTGTTCGTTCGCCGGGTTGGCGAAGCTGTTGAGGAAACAGATCCCGACCGCCGCAACATTGTGCGCCTTGAGGGTGCGAGCTATTTCGCGAATGTCGTTCGGGTCGGGTTGTTCCAGTACGCGGCCATCCGCGAGCGTTCGCTCGCGGATGCCGAGTGTAAGCCCGGCTTCGACCAGAGGATCCGGAAACTCGATCTGCGGATCGTAGACATCGTAGCGGTTCTCGTTGCGGATGCGGAGAACGTCGGTGAAGCCGTCCGTCATCAGGAGTGCAGTTGGCTGTCCCTTCCGCTCGATCAAGGCATTTGTGACGACTGTGGTGGCATGCACGACCAGACCGTCGATTTCGGCGGGCGTAAGCGATGCCTTGGCGAGCACCTGGCCGACGCCGCGCATGAACCCCTCGATCAGGTCGTGCGGTGTGGTCAGCGTCTTGTCAATGACCATCTCGCCATCGGGCGCTCTTAGCACGATGTCGGTGAAGGTACCGCCGATGTCGACTGCAACCGAGTACGCCACGCTTTCAGTCTCCGCTTCTCAATCGCTGCGAAACCCGGTCGGCAGCCGCGATCACGGCCTTGATCAATCGCGGCTTGGGGTTGGCTTCGATGAATTGAATCGAGCCCGTGATGCCGAGCGCTGCGACCAACTCGGAACGGTGGTTGAACACCGGGGCTGCAATGGTGTTGATGCCGATGATGGTCTCGTTCGGGGCGAGCGCGTAACCGCGCTTATGCGTCAGGTTCACCGCTCGTCTCAGCGCCGCGTGGTCCGTGATCGTTGATGAGGTCCAGGCTCTAAGCGGTTCGTTCCAGCAGGGTGCCTTGTCGCCGTCGGCCCCAAAGGCAAGCCAGATCTTTCCGAGGGCGCTGGCGTGGATTCCGAGCCGCGTGCCCGGTCGCGTTCCGAATTCCACGACCGAATGGCCCTGCACCATGTCGAGGACGACGAGCTCGCCGTCGACGATGGCGGCAACGCTTGCGGCCTGACCGGTCAGTTTGCCGAGATCGGTCAGTTCATCTCTCGCACTCGGGACGACGTCGAAACCCCGCCGCGACGCTTCTCCAAGAATGAGAAGTTTGATGCCAGCCTGGTAGCTGCCGCTGTCGCCGCTGCGCCGCGCGAAGCCGTGCCGCACCAGTGTTTGCAGGTGGCGATAGACCGTGGCCTTCGAAGCGGAAAGGTTCGTCGCGATCTTGCCAAGCGCAGCAGGACGCTCCTGTCGGGCAAGAAAATCAACGATGCGCAAGCCGAGATCGAGCGTGCTGGTTCCAACGTGCGCGTCCGATGCCGTCCGCGCGGCTCGCTTTGAACGCGAGCCGGAATGGCGGACAGAACCCACCGAGGATTTTGTTGCCAGCGTCCTGACCATATCCCTGCTGTTTCAAATAATGAAACGCCATTTCATTTTGTATCTGACAAGACGGGACTGCGCCGCGTGAGTCAAGACGCGGTGCAACAACAAATTCGGTCTGTGGGAATTAGCGTCCGGATTTAGTCGGGTCGGACTGCGGCGTTTCGCCCGGTCGCGTGCGCTTCATCGAAGGGCGCTGCGAGAAGTGTTCATACCAGTGGGCCAGCTGTGGGCGCGATGTTCGCCACTCATCCTGGGCATAGCGAAAGTCCATGAAGCCGCATGCGATTGCTGCAGAAATATGCCTCATATCGATCGGGGATTCAGAAAGGGCTGGTATCGCAATTTCAAGGGTGTCAAGGCAGCGCGCGATGCGTTCGCGCTGCTTGCCGATGAAGTTGTCCGAGCGTTCGGGGGGATGCCGCAGTGTTTCTGCGCGCCGGAGGATCATGGATTCGATGGCGCCATCGGCAATGGCGAGAAGACGGATCATCTCCCAATGGGCCTTGCCCGAGAACGGAAAGAGGCGTGGTTGTTCCAGAAGCGAGTCGAAATAGCTGCAGATCCAGTTGGATTCCGCGAGCGCTACGCCATCGTCGGTGATGAGCGCGGGAATCCGCCCGATCGGATTGGCGGCAACGAAATCCGGGTCGAAATCGACGGTGCGGGTGGCCCATTCGTGTGGCCAGTATGTTGGATGGATGTCGATCCGGCTGTCGAGGCCGAGTTCTATGGCAGCAACCATCACCTTGCGTACGAATGGGGATGCTGGAGTCCAGAAAAGTTTCACGCGCTTCTCTCCCGAAGCGGCATCCGTTCGCATGTGCCGCGGTTCGCGGCGTCTATGCGCATGAAGTCATGCGCACGTAAAGCCGTAGAGTGCAGCCGGGTTATCGACGAGAATTTTATTGCGTATCGTCGCGTCTGGAACCCATTGACCGAGCAGGTCGAGAAGTGCGCCATCATTCGGCATGGGGATCCTGCACATGGTGTGCGGCCAGTCGGTCCCCCAAAGCATGCGTGTGGGCCCGGCTTCGACCAATGCGCGCGCGAGCGTCGCGACTTCGCCAGCTGGATAGTCCGGGCCCTCGGCGAGCCGGTAGGCGCCGGACAGCTTGACGTAGGTATTGCCGCGGCGAACCAGTTCGAGCAGCGCCTTGAAGCCCGGATCTTCGGGGCCTCTCGACGCCGGCATGTGACCGAGATGATCAACCACCAGAGGAACGCCGAGCTTGTCGTAGGACAGCAGCTCAGGCCCGAGCAATGACACGTCTACGAGGATTTCGAGGCACCAGTTCAGGTCTCGCAGACGAGCGGCAAGCCGCGCGGTCGAATCGATATTCGCCGCCTCGCCGCCGCGATAGATCACGTTGAGCCGGATGCCGCGCACGCCGCGTTCCTGCAGCGATTTCAATTCTTTATCGCTGATGTCGGGGGCGACTCCGGCAATCGCGACGCCATCGATTCCGTGCGAGCGCGCCGTATCGATCGCGTCGAGCATGACCGAATTGTCGGTTCCATGCATGCTCGGCTGCACCAGCACAATCCGCTGAAAGCCAAGTGTTTCAATGACATGCAGGTAGTCCCTCAGCAATGCGTCCGGTGGCGTATAGGTGCGGTCCGCCACAAACGGATAAAGATGTGCCGGTCCAATGACATGCGCATGGCAATCCGTCGCGAGCGGCGGCATGTCGAAGGTTCCCCGTCGCGGGTCGGGATCGGGCCTGGAACAGTCAAGGTGCGCGGAGGTTGTCGACATTCTTGAAGTGTCTGGCATTACGGCTTTTGCACTAATCGATTTTCCGGATGGCATATAGCGAGCTGATCCATCTGAGCGTGCCGAGCGTATTCCGAACGGTATGGAGGCGATATCATGCGCACTGTAATTGCCTATGTCACCACTCTCGTCACCTTCGGCGTGGTGGATTTCGTCTGGCTGAGCGTGATGGCATCCCTGCTTTATCGGCCGATCCTGGGCGACATTCTCGTCGATAATGTCCGGCTGGCGCCGGCGATCGTCTTTTATCTGCTTTATCCTGTAGGGTTGGTGGTGTTCGCGGTGCTTCCGGCTCTCAAGATTGATAGCGTCGCCTCGGCCGTGGGCTATGGCGCATTGTTCGGTCTGATCGCCTATGCAACCTACGACCTCACGAACTACGCGACGCTCAAGAACTGGAGCATGTCCATCACCGCTGCCGACATGGCATACGGTGCCATCGCTTCCGGGCTGGCAGCAGGCGTGGCGTTTTTCGCGGCAAGGGCTTTTGCTACGAACTGAAACGCTTCAACTGGCCTTCGGCGCGATTCGATGACTATGGAGATGAGCCGTACGCAGCCGACAGTCCGGGGAGATAGTGAGCAGCTTCAGCTGCGAATGTCGGATGGCACCAGCCGGTAGTGGCTCACGCCCCAAACGGTGCCTGACGCGTGGCCGAACAATCCCATCGTTGCCATCAGGAACAGACGCCAACGGCGGCGCCAAAGCGCGGCGTCCGCGCCGTAAACGGTCGAGAGGACACGATTGATTTCATCGCGGCGTGCGTCGAAGTTCGCGAGCCAGCATTGTGCCGTGCGGCTGTAATGCTCACCGCTCCAACGCCATTCCTGTTCCACAGCAAATGATTGAGTGAATTGATGCATCAAGTCGTGACTCGGCATGATGCCGCCGGTGAAGAAGTGCTGCGCGATCCAATCTGCCTTGTCGGTATGCTCAAATCGATAGGGTGCGTTCTTGTGCGAAAAAATATGGACGTAGAGACGCCCGTCCGGATTGAGCCAGCCGGCGGCGCGCGCCAGCAACGCTGACCAGTTCGCCATGTGTTCGAACATCTCGATAGAGACGATGCGATCGAATCTGCGCTCGGTTGCGAACACATTCATGTCTGCGGTTACAACGTCCAGGTTCGAGAGCTGCCGTTCGGCGGCGCGTTGCAGGATGAAGTCTCGCTGGGAGTGGGAATTCGACACAGATAGGATTCGCGCATGCGGATATTGCTCCGCCATCCACAGCGACAACGACCCCCAGCCGCATCCCAGTTCGAGAATGGCCTGACCGTCGGCAATGCCGGCATAGGAGCATGACGCGGCGAGTGCACGTTCCTCGGCTGCAGCAAGGCTGTCGACGCTTCCATCGAACAGGCAGCATGAATACTTCAGGCGAGGGCCAAGGATGGCGCGGAAAAAGGCCGCTGGGACCTCGTAGTGTTGCTTGTTCGCTTCAACCGTGTTGAGAGCGACAGGATAGCGCTGCATATCACGTGCGAAATCCGGGGCCAGTTTGGGTGATGCGGCCAGCTCGCGGTCGGTGCGCGAGACCAGCCAGCCAATTCCCGCGCGGGTGAATGCGTCCGGCCAGTCGATACGTTCGCCGACAGAAATAAGCTTTTCACGCATGTCCATTCGGAATCTCAAGCCGTTCGTGGCGGAAGCGGGAAGAATGCGCTGGTCCGGGCTTGGTAGGCGCTGAAGGCATCGCCGCGCGTTTCCAGCATATGCTGCTCGAGCGGCGGAATGCCTGACACCCGGGTCAACAGCCAATACATGCAGATAGGCGCACCCAAGGCCGCGTAGCCAATGAGATAATCTCCCGTCGGGTCGATAGCGATGAGGGGATAGCCGCACCAACCGAGCCATTGGAAGAAGTAATTCGGGTGCCGCGACCACGCCCACAACCCGGCATCGCAGACACGGCCCTTGTTCGACGGATCGGAATTGAACCGGCGGAGTTGGAAATCGGCGACCGCTTCGCCGACTATGGCGATGAGAATGAGGCCTGCACCGGCAATATCCAGAGCGCGAAGTCCGGGCGCCGGATTCCACGCCGCTACGGCGATCGCGACCACCAACGGGACGCTGACCAGCGCTTGCTTCTGCAGCAGCGTCAGCATGCGGAGCGATACATTGCTACCCCATTCAGCAATAAGCTTCGCGTAACGAGGATCGTCGACGATACCGGATGTACGCACAGCGATGTGTACCGCGAGCCGCAACCCCCATATCGCAATCAGTGTGGCCACCAAGATTGGACGGGGGTAGGAGACATCCGCCATCGGCCAGAGCGCGGCGATGCCCCCCGTCACAGTCACGCCGATCGTCCAGATCGTATCGACCCATCCGGAATTCCGCGTGACGAACCATACCAGCCAGGCGACGCACATTGCCGCCGAGAGTGAGGCTGACAGAAGGAGGAACGCCGCAATAGCCGAGCCGATGCTCACGCGTTACGCCTCATAAGCGGATCAGTGGCTGGAGCAGTCGGCCGAGCCGGCTTTGAAGCTGGATATTGCCTTCAAGCGCGACCAGGCAGATGCACGGATCGCCCATATCGACCACGGGCTTATGCTCATGCGCCTCGTCAGCCTCATCGAAGTCGCCCGGGCCAAAGCGACCCCCGTCATGTATGAATGCACCCTGCAAGACGCAGGTCCACTCAATTCCGGAATGCCGATGATGCGGCAGCTTCGTTCCGGGCTTTGCGCGCAGCATGAACACACGGGTGTTATTGACGGGCGCAACGTCAACCGCACAATATTCGACGCCCGGTCCAACCCACCGCCAACGCCCCATCTCATAGCGGCGCAAAGGTTCGGGCCATTGATTGCCCGGTGTGGCGGACATGACCGGTTCTGGCTGAACCTCGTCAAGACGCTTCAACAGCCGAGGGAGGGCGCCGCTGCTCATTCGGACCGGTTCGATCTCGTCGAGTAACGTTCCGCCGATGCGGACAAGTGCCTGCACGAAACTATCGCAATGCCCGCAAAGTGACAGGTGGGTCGCGACAATAAGGCGGCGCGGTTCGTCAAGCGTTCCAGCGGCAAAGGCAGCGAGCGTTTCATCGCTCGGATGGTGTCTAACAGTCATTTCAGGTCGCTCAGATGTTCGCGCAAGCGGGCAAAAGCGAGCCGCAGCCGCGACTTCACGGTGCCAAGAGGGAGTCCTAGTTTTTCTGCGATCTCGGAATGCGGGCGGTCCTCGAAGAAAGAAAGCCGGACCACTTCAACCTGTTCCGACGACAGCCCGGTCATTGCGTTGCGGATGCGACTTTCGCGCTCGGAGACCAGGGCCGAATCCTCGGGCCACTCGATCGCTTCGCCCAAGTCGGTCTCGCTCTTTACGTAGGCCTCGGTCCGCCGTTGCCGGCGTGCCAGATCGATCCGCACATTGCGTGCCATGGCATAAATCCAGGCCGACGCATCCGCACGCGACGGATCGAACTGAGCGGCCTTGCGCCACACATTGAGAAGGACGTCCTGGGCAAGGTCCTCGGCGATGTCTGCTGTGGACCCGCGCCGCATCAGGAACGCCTTGAGCCTCGGAGCGTAGTAATCGAACAGCCGTGCGAAAGCATCACGGTCGCCGCGTTGCGCAATGGCGACGATCCATGAGCCTCGGTTCAACTCAGGTCCCTGATCCCTGTTGCCCTGCATCTCCTGCTCGAAAAATCGCGACATCAGGATCACGTTCTGCATCAGCGCCGGTTGCGCTGCCGCAGAGCCCAGGACTGGCCGGTCGATCCGCATCGAAGGTTGCATGCGTGCTGATACGGTCGCAGAACCGTTCTGGATCACTGTATGATCCGCTTCGCTCTCCCAGTCGTAGTTCCCACGCCGGGAAAGTCGCCGGAGACGGGTGGGAAGGTATTATGGTGCGCGATAGAAAAAGCATCGCAGTCGTTGGGACAGGTATATCAGGACTTTCATCGGCTTGGCTGCTAAGTCAACGGTATCAAGTTACTATCTTTGAGCGGGAGCAACGTGTCGGAGGACATTCGTGCACCGTCAGAGTGCCCGCGGCGGATGGGCTCGTGGACGTCGATGTGGGCTTCATTGTCTATAATGAGGTGACCTATCCGAACCTGACGGCGCTGTTCGAACACTTGCGGGTGCCGACGCAGTCCTCGGATATGTCTTTCGCGGTCTCGATGAAGTCCGGCGCACTGGAATATTCGGGGAGCAGCCTCGGGACCCTGTTCGCCCAAAAGCGCAATTTGGTGAGACCGCGGTTCTGGTCGATGCTCAAGGACCTGCTGCGTTTCTATCGCGAGGCCCCACTGGACATTTCCCGGCTCGCCAATTCCGGGATCACCCTCGGGGATTATCTATCGTCGAACGGCTATGGCGCCGCGTTCCGTGACGATCATCTGCTCCCGATGGCGGGCGCAGTCTGGTCAGCGCCCGCTTGCGTGCTGCAGAACTATCCCGCAGCTGCATTCATTCGATTTTGCGACAATCATGGATTGCTCAGAATATCGAATCGCCCGTTGTGGCGAACGGTCACCGGCGGCGCCAAGAACTATGTCGAGAAAATCGTGGAGAGCTTTCCTGGAACCATTCGACTCGGGTCCGACGTCGTTTCGATCAGCCGCGCGCGCGATGGCGTAACCATTGAGGAGCGAGGGGGCCGGAAGACGCGGTTCGATCACGTTGTCATAGCGTCGCATGCGGATCAGGCGCTGCAGATGCTCGACGATGCCTCATCTGATGAGCGGCGGTTGCTCGGTGCGTTCCGCTATAGCCTCAACGAAATCGTCCTCCACACCGATGCATCGCTGATGCCAAAGCGTCGTGGCGCGTGGTCGAGTTGGAATTATCTCGACGGCGCATCGTCTGACGACAGGGTTTCGGTCACATATTGGATGAATCGCCTACAGAGCATTCCAAGCCAGACCCAGCTTTTTGTGACGCTGAATCCGAAGAGGCCGCCGCGGCCTGGCACGATCCTTCACCGGCAGAACTTCGAACACCCGGTGTTCGATCCGCAGGCTATGGCAGCGCAGTCGCAGCTCTGGTCACTTCAAGGGCATCGCAGGACCTGGTTCTGCGGAGCTTATTTCGGTGCGGGCTTTCACGAAGATGGTCTTCAGTCGGGACTTGCCGTTGCCGAGCAACTCGGCGGAATCAAGCGACCGTGGTCCGTTCCGAACGAATCGGGGCGTATCGTTTTGTCCGACGGGGCCATGGACCTGGCTGCGTGACCGCATCTTGCCTCTATACCGGGTCAGTGATGCATCGCCGCGTGCGGCCCCGACCGCATCGTTTGCGCTATAGCCTGTTTTGGCTGCTGCTCGATCTGGACGAGGTCGCGACGTTACAGCGCCGGCTTCGGGTCTTGCGATTCGAGAAATTCGGGCTGGCGAGCTTTTACACCGCCGACCACGGCGACGGCAGTAATCGAACGCTGCGGGCTCAGATCGAGGAGAAGCTGTCGGCTGCGGGTATCGAGATCGACGGCGGGCCGATCCGTCTTCTCTGCATGCCGCGTATTCTGGGTTACGGCTTCAATCCGCTCAGCGTCTATTTCTGTTACCGGAAAGACGGTTCACTGGCGGCGTTGATCTACCAGGTTCACAACACTTTCGGGCAACGGCACAGCTATCTGGCGCGCGTCACGGCGGATCGTGAGGGCGCGATCAACCAGACAGGTCAGAAGGTGTTCTATGTATCGCCCTTCATGGCGATGGACATGCGTTATGAATTCCGTGTCGTGCAGCCCGGCGAGCGTGTGTCGGTCACCATCCGCAATGTCGATACGGATGGGCCTATTCTCACCGCAGCTTTGTCAGGAAAGCGCGAGCGTTTGACCGATGGCCGTGTCGCGCTTTCCCTGCTCGTCTATCCGTTCATGACGATGAAGGTCATCGCCGGGATCCATTGGCATGCGCTTCGACTGTGGTTGAAGGGCGTGCCTCTTGTCCCGCGTCCCGGCCCGCCATTGGATCGCGTTACAAACGTTGATTCTAAAAACTGAGGCTTCGGCGCGTCAGTCCCATGTCAGCGCGCCGCCATTCTGATATTCGATGACTCGGGTCTCGAAGAAGTTCTTCTCCTTCTTGAGATCCATTGCTTCCGACATCCACGGGAACGGATTGTCGACTTCCGCGAAAACCGCTGCGAGTCCGAGCTGCGCGCAGCGGCGATTCGCGATGAAGTGCATGTATTGCTCACAATGCGCAGCATTCAGTCCGAGAAATCCGCGCGGCATAGTATCTCGGCCGTAAGCGGTCTCGAGTTCGGCAGCGTCGGCGATCATGCCGCGAACTTCATCCTGAAAGGACTTCGTCCACAGGTGCGGATTTTCGATCTTGATCTGGTTGATGACGTCAATGCCAAAATTGAGGTGGATGCTCTCGTCGCGCAGGATGTACTGATACTGCTCTGCGATACCCACCATCTTGTTGCGCCGCCCCAGCGAGAGGATCTGTGCGAACCCTGTGTAGAACCACATGCCCTCGAAGATCGCGTAGAAGGCTACGAGATCGCGCAGGAATGCCTGGTCGGCCTCCGGAGTGCCGGTCTTGAAGTCGGGGTTCTCGAGATTTTGCGTGTGCTTCAGCGCCCACGCCGCCTTGTCGGTGATCGAGGGCACCTCGCGGTACATGTTGAAAAGCTCGCCTTCATCGAGGCCGAGGCTCTCGACGATGTACTGGAAGGTGTGGGTGTGCACCGCTTCTTCGAAAGCCTGACGCAGCAGATATTGCCGGCATTCCGGATTGGTCAGGTGGCGGTAGATCGCAAGCACGATGTTGTTGGCCACGAGGCTTTCGGATGCCGCGAAGAAGCCGAGATTGCGCTTGATCGCGCGGCGCTCGTCCTCGGTCAGCCCGTCGCGCGATTTCCATAGCGCGATATCGGCCTGCATCGAGACTTCGGTCGGCATCCAGTGATTGTTGCAGCCGGCGAGATATTTCTCCCATGCCCATCTGTATTTGAGCGGCAGGAGCTGGTTCACGTCGGCGCGGCAATTGATCATTGCCTTCTGATCGATCGAGACGCGTCCGCCCTTGCGGTCGATCTCGCCGAGTCCGCTCTGCGGCGAAGGCTTCGCGAATACGAAGAGCGGGGCGGGGACCGCAGGCTTGGGTTCGGTTTCTGACCAGTCGAGCATCGTTGTTGTTCCTGTCTGCTTCGTTATTGGCAGGCTTCGCAATCGGGATCGTCGATACGGCAGGCCGATATTGCGATCGGCTCGGCGGTCGAAGAAACGATGGCCGATACCGCGTTCAGCTTGCCGTCGGTGCCCTTCAGCGTCGATTTCTCGACATGGGTCGCTGAGCGCGAGCGCAGGTAATAGGTCGTCTTGAGGCCGCGGCGCCACGCCAGCTTGTAAAGCGCGTCGAGCTTTTTTCCGGATGGGTTGGCGATGTAGAGATTCAGAGATTGCGCCTGATCGATCCATTTCTGGCGGCGGGCCGCCGCTTCGATCAGCCACGACGAGTCGATTTCGAACGCTGTAGCGTAGAGTGCCTTGAGTTCGTCGGGGATACGGTCGATCTGACCGAGGCTGCCGTCGAAATATTTCAGGTCCGACACCATCACTTCGTCCCACAGGCCGCGTGCCTTCAGGTCGTGCACGAGGCCCGCATTCACGACGGTAAAGTCGCCGGACATGTTCGATTTGACATAGAGGTTCTGGTAGGCGGGCTCGATCGACTGGCTGACGCCGCAGATATTGGAAATCGTTGCTGTCGGCGCAATCGCCATCGTGTTGGAATTGCGCATGCCGGTCGTCATCACGCGGTAGCACAAGGTCTCCCAGTCCAGTCGCGATGTCCGGTCGAGATCGAGCGTTCCGCGCGCGTCCTCCAGCAGTGCGATGGAGTTGATCGGCAGGATGCCCTTCGACCACAGCGATCCTTCGAAACTCGGATAGCGCCCGCGCTCCGCCGCGAGATCGCAGGAGGCGGAAATGGCGTGGAACGAAATTGCCTCCATGCTTTCATCTGCGAATTGCACGGCGGCATCCGACGCATACGGCAGGCGCAGGACCTGCAGCGCGTCCTGGAATCCCATCAGTCCGAGCCCGACGGGGCGATGCCGCAGGTTGGACCGGCGCGCCTCCGGGATGGTGTAGAAGTTGATGTCGATCACGTTGTCGAGCATGCGCATCGCGGTCTTCACCGTGCGCGCGAGCTTGCCGTGATCGAGACCGGCCGGCGTGACATGGGCCAACAGGTTCACCGACCCGAGATTGCAAACTGCGACCTCGGCAGTCGACGTGTTCAGCGTGATCTCGGTGCAGAGATTCGACGAGTGCACGACGCCCGCATGGCCTTGCGGCGAGCGTATGTTGCACGGGTCCTTGAATGTGATCCAGGGATGGCCGGTCTCGAACAGCATGGTCAGCATGCGTCGCCACAGGTCGGATGCACGCAGCGTTTTGAACACCTTGATATGGCCGCTCGCGGCCTTTGCCTCGTAGGCCTCGTAAGCCGCCTTGAAAGCGGGGCCGGACAGATCGTGCAGGTCAGGCGTTTCGTCCGGCGAGAACAATGTCCATGCGCCGTCAGCTTCCACACGCTCCATGAAAAGATCCGGCACCCAGTTCGCCGTATTCATGTCGTGCGTGCGCCGCCGGTCGTCGCCCGTATTTTTGCGGAGATCGAGAAATTCCTCGACGTCGATATGCCACGTTTCGAGATAGGCGCAGACTGCGCCTTTTCGCTTTCCGCCCTGATTGACCGCGATTGCGGTATCGTTCGCGACCTTCAGGAACGGCACGACGCCCTGGCTTTCGCCATTGGTTCCTTTGATGTGTGCGCCGAGGCCGCGCACCTGGGTCCAGTCGTTGCCAAGTCCGCCGGAATATTTGGCGAGCAGTGCGTTGTCCTTGATCGACTTGAAGATGCCGTCCAAATCGTCGGAAACGGTCGTGAGGAAGCAGGAGGACAATTGCGGGCGAAGCGTGCCCGCGTTGAAGAGGGTGGGCGTCGATGCCATGAACGCGAACGAAGACAGAAGATCGTAGAATTCGATAGCGCAAGACTCCCTGTCGATTTCGCGCAGCGCCAGCCCCATCGCGACACGCATGAAAAACGCCTGCGGCAGCTCGAAGCGGGTGCCGCGCGCATGCAGGAAGTAGCGGTCATAAAGTGTCTGCAGTCCGAGATAGTCGAATTGCAGGTCACGTTCCGGCTTCAGCGCAGCGGCAAGACGATTGAGGTCGAACCTGGCCAGTTCCGGGTCGAGCAACTCGTTGGCAATGCCCGTCTTGACGTAAAGATGGAAATACTCGGCGTAGTTCGCGGCCATTTCCGCCTGCGTCAACTGCCACGCGCGTCCGGATACGAATGTCAGCGCTTCGCGGCGCAGCTTATCGAGCAGGAGACGGGCGCTCGCCTTGGCGTAATTCGGCTCGGTTTCAATCAGGGTCCGCGCAGCAAGGATCGGCGCGAGCGCCAATTCGTCCAACAGGATACCGTCATACACATTACGCAGCGTTTCCGAGGCGATCGCCTCCATCGAAACGCCGTCAAGGCCCTCACATGCTTCGCGGATCACGGCTTCGAGGCGCGCGCTGTCGAGCGGAATACGCGATCCATCGCCGGCCGTTACCGTGATCTGGCGTGCGGTGTGTTGGGAAGCCGTCGCGCTCTCGGCAGACTTCGCACGTTGCCGCGCGCGCTCCTCCCGATACAGCACGTAAGCGCGTGCGACCTTGTGGTGCTCGCCCCGCATCAAGGCAAGTTCGACCTGGTCCTGGATATCCTCGATATGAAAGGTGCGACCGGCATCGGCGCGCCGTGTCAGGTTGGCGACGATCTGGCTCGCGAGCTCCGCCACCGCGTCATGTACGCGGCGCGACGCGGCAGCGCTACTTCCTTCGACGGCAAGAAATGCTTTGGTCAACGCGACCGTGATCTTGGAGGAATCGAACGGCGTCACCGCGCCATTGCGCCGGATCACCTGATAGCCAGGCTCCGTCGGGGTCGCGATCGATGCAGGTGCAATGGCGGGTACCGAACGCGACGCGGCGGGCGAGGCTAGGGCGAGAGACATCGGCTCAATCCGTTTGTTGGAGCAGGAGAGCCGAAGGGTCGCGCGCGCGCCGGCGAAAACCGGCAGCCGCCAGCGATCCGTCGGGGCACCCCGCCCGAGGACGTTATGGGGTCACGGCAGGTCTCCTGGCTCGCGGGTCGTGGCGTCAGTCTGGCCTTCCCGAAACGCGAACGTTCCAGTGGCTTTGATCTCGACTTCAGCTCGCCGCTTACAGTTGCGGGGGCAGCGCCGGCTTTGCCTTATGGCTCACCGGCTTCCCTCTTGGCCTCTGATCTTGCGATTCAGCGGACCGTGACAACAAGATTTAGTAGTGGAGTGGGTGCATGTGTCAATTGGTTGAAACAAAAAAAGGGCATCGGTCCCGGTTGCCTGTTAACTGCGGGAATTCGGTGCCGGACACGCGGATCGCTGGCCGATCCACATGCAAGGGACAGGCGTCGCGGTTGCATGGTTTGGCGCTCGACAATATGAGAGCGCCGCAGTCGTACAGGGGGGGTGGTCGCCGTGACATTGACAAAAGCTCTGGCGCGCGGCGCAAAGCCGGTTATCGGCGGTCGTGTCGGCGGACGGACGATGCTCGACGGCCGCGAGGTCATCCTGCTCACGGCCAATAACTATCTTGGGCTGGCCGGCGACAGCGAGGTGATCGAGCGGTCAATTGATGCGGCCCGGCAGTATGGCAGCGGATCGACCCTCAATCCGCCGCTTGCGACGACACCGCTCCATGAGGAACTGAGCGATACGCTTGCCCGCTTTCACAGCGCGGATGCTGGCCTTCTTTTCAATTCCTGCACGTCCGCCAACGTTGCCGTGGCATGTACTCTGGTGGGCAAGGGCGATCGCATTTTCAGCGATCGGCTGAACCATGCCAGTATCATCGATGGTTGCCGGCTCAGTGCCGCCGAAACGCTGATCTACAATAATCGCGATCTCGATCATCTTGCGGAGTTGCTGTCGCAGCCGCATTTCGGCGCAAAACTCGTCATCACCGACGGCATTTTCAGCATGGAGGGCGATGCCGCGGACCTGCCGCGCATGATCGCGCTCTGCAAGCAACACAGCGCGACCCTGGTGGTGGATGAAAGCCACGCAGCGGGCGTGATCGGTCCCGGCGGCCGCGGAACAGCGGCGCTGCAAGGCTGCGTAGGGGACATCGATCTTTACACCGGGACCTTGTCGAAGGCTTTCGGCGGTTTCGCAGGCGGTTACGTGGCCGGTCGCAACGATCTGGTGCGCAGGCTTCACGACCATGGCCGCTTCTGGATGTTCACGACGGCGATTTCACCGGCCTCCGCTGCCGGCGCGCTCGCGGCGCTCGAACGGGTCATGCGGGACGACACGCTGGTCCGGCGGCTTGCAGAGAATACGGCCAGGCTGCGGGCGGGTCTCAAGGCGCTGGGGCTCAAAATCCTTGGCGAGGATCATCCGATAACGCCGATCCTCGTCGGCGACGAAGAAAAGGCGCGTGAGTTCGGCCGCGTGCTTCTGGAGGAGGGGGTATATATCGGTGCGATCTGCTTCCCGATCGTGCCGCGCGGAGAGGCCAGGCTGCGCGCCCAGCCCTCGGCGGCACATAGCGCGGCCGATATCGACGAGGCTATCGCCGCGATCGGTCGGGCCGCACGAGCCGTGGGGCTGATTCGCTGATGCACATCGCGCGGGCACGACAGACCCGCTGCCGATCCAGGCGCTATACCCGCCTGCCGAGAGCCGGAAAAAAGAGGCTTGACGGGCGGTGACCAAGATGGCCCGATCCGATCCATAACAAGGATCTGGGAGGATTCCGAAATGGCTCGTTTTGCACTCGCTGCCGCGTGCGGCAGCGCCGCGCTCGCACTTGCGACGTTGGCGGGCTGGTCTTCAGCCGCTCAAGCACAGACCACGTTGACAATGTCTAGCTGGGTGTCGCCCCAGCATTTGTTGACCAAGGATGTGCTGGCGGTTTGGGCCCAGAACGTCGAGAAGGCCACCAACGGTCGCGTCAAATTCCAGATGCTCGCCAAGCACCCCTCGGCAGCACCCGGCACCTTTGACGCAGTGCGCGATGGCCTGGTCGACGTGTCCTACGTGACCGCCAGCTATACGCCGGCGCGCCATGTGCTGCCGCTGTTGCCCGAATTGCCCGGTGGCGGTGCGACCGCGGAAATCAACTCGGTCGCGTTCTCGCGTATCCACTGGAAATATTTCCAGCCGGTCGGCGAGTACAAGGGCGTCAAGTTGCTCGGCGTGTGGACGCACGGTCCCGGGCAGATGTTCAACACCAAGCGCCCGATCAACAAGGTCGAGGATCTGTCCGGCATGAAGATTCGCTCGGGCGGCGGCATCTCGGAGCAGATGGCGCGCGCGCTGGGCGCTTCGCCCTTCGTTAAACCAGCGCCGGAATCCTACGAGCTCCTCAGCTCCGGCGTTGCCGACGGCACGTTTTTCCCGCTGGAATCGATCATCTCCTTCAAGCTGGATACGGTGGTCAAGCATGCCACCCTGTTCCCCGGCGGCTTCTACGGTTCGGCCTTCGGGTTCTTCATGAACGAGGACAAGTGGAACAAGCTCAGCAAGCAGGATCAGGATGCGATCATGTCGGTCTCGGGCGAAGCGATTGCGCGCCTCGCCGGCAAGGCGTGGGATAATACTGATCGTGCGGCGCTCGAAGTGATGAAGAAAGCCAACATCGATATCCAGGACGCATCGCCCGAATTGATCAAGGGCGTGCAGCAGCGTTCGCAAGCAATCATCGACAAGTGGAAGGCCGACGCCAAGGCCAAGGGTGTTGACGGCGACAAGGTCTTTGTCGAATTCCATGAGGAGCTGAAGCGCGTCGCTGCCGGCCAATAACGGCAGCGCTGTGTCAACCGAACATCACGATGGCGGCGTCTGGCTCGATCGTTTGCTGGGCGCCGCCGCTGCATTGCTGCTTTTCGGGCTGATGGCGGTCACCACTGTCGATGTGATCGGCCGGTATATCCTGAACTGGCCGCTGCGTGGCGGATTCGAAATCACCGAGCTTTTGCTCCTGGCCTTGATCTTTGCCGGCCTGCCGCTCGTCTCGCGCGCGGACGAACACGTGACCATGGACTTCATCGACGCAGCCCTTGGTTCGCGCGGACGGGCATTGCTGCGGCGATTCGTCGACATCGTCTGCGGGCTGATCGTTGTCGGACTGTCGTATCGCGTGTGGTTGCGCGCCGATAAAATCGCCGGATACGGCGATACGACCGACGTGCTGCGCATACCGGTCGCGCCGTTTGTTTACTTTATGGCGGTGATGGTGGCGGTAACCGGCATCGTTCATCTCATCAAGGCTTTCCTCCCGGCTCGTGAGGAGCCCGCCAAGGCATTCGATCCCGACAAGGCCAGCACAACATGACCGAAGCCCTTGTTGGCCTGGGCCTGATGATGGTCCTCGCATTGCTGCGCATTCCGATCGCATTTTCCATGGGCATCGTCGGGTTTCTCGGCGTTGCCTACCTGCGCGACTGGAATTTCGCGCCGGCGATGGCCATGGTCGAAACCAAGATCTACGAGACCGGCAGAAACTACACGCTTTCGGTCATTCCGCTCTTCATCCTGATGGGCAACCTGGTCACGCGCGCGGGCATGTCGCAGGAGCTGTTCCGCGCCGCTTATGCCTTCATCGGGCACCTGCGCGGCGGCCTGGCGATGGCGACGATCGCGGCCTGCGCCGGTTTCGGAGCGATCTGCGGTTCGTCCGTGGCCACTGCGGCGACCATGGCTAAGGTCGCGTATCCGCCGATGCGCGCGCTCGGCTACTCGGACCGGCTCTCTACGGGCGCGATCGCGGCGGGCGGGACGCTCGGCATTCTGATTCCGCCTTCGACCCTGATGGTCATCTACGGCGTGATGACCGAGACGAACATTGGCAAGATGTTCGCTGCCGGTATCCTGCCTGGAATTCTCGCGACGTTTTTGCTGTGCCTCGCCGTGCAATGGACCGTGTGGCGAGATCCCGAATCCGGCCCCCGTGGTGAGCGGTCCACCTGGCGGCAACGGTTGAAGGCTGCGGAGGGTGTGTGGGCGGTCGCACTGCTGTTCGTCGTTGTGATGGGCGGCATCTATGGCGGCGTCTTCACCGCGACGGAAGGCGCTGGTATCGGTGCATTCGGTGCGCTCTGCATTGCGCTCATCCGGCGCGCGCTGACGTGGCGCACTTTCCTTGATGCGCTGATCGAATCCGGCCGCACCACGGCGATGCTGTTCGTGATCCTCACCGGTGCGTTGATGTTTGCCGAATTCGTCAACTACACCACGATGCCGAACGACCTGCGAACGCTGGTTACGACGCTCAATCTGTCACCGATCATGGTGATCGCCGCGATCTGCGCGATTTACGTCATTCTCGGTACGGCGATGGAAGAGCTGTCGATGATCCTTTTGACGGTTCCGGTATTCTTCCCGCTGGTCGTGCATCTCGGATTCGATCCGATCTGGTTCGGCGTGCTTGTCGTGGTCGTGGTTGAGATCGGCCTGATCAGCCCGCCGGTCGGCATGAACCTCTTCGTGCTCAATGCTCTTCTGCCGAATGTTCCAACCTCGACCTTGTTCAGGGGAGTGCTTCCATTCTTTGTCGCCGACGTGGTCCGGCTCGGCATTCTGATCGCGTTCCCGATCATCTCGCTCTGGTTGCCGAGCCTGATGCGGTGAGCGAAGTTACGCGGAAAACGGGCGGCGGTGTTACCGCCAGCCAAGCGCCGGGGCGATATGCTTGAGGATCGCCTCGATCACATGCGCGTTGTAGTCGACGCCCAGCTGATTGGGCACGGTCAATAACAGCGTATCGGCTTCCGCAATGCCCTCATCGGCGGCGAGCTGCTTGATCAGGATGTCCGGCTCGGCGGCGTAGCTTCGCCCGAATATCGCGCGCGTCTTTTCGTCGATGAAGCCGATGCTGTCCTGCCCATCTCCCTCCCGCCCGAAATAGCTACGGTCGCGGTCGTCAACCAGCGCGAAGATGCTGCGGCTCACGGACACGCGTGGTTCACGCGCATGCCCGGCCTCTTTCCACGCTTCGCGGAACGCGCGGATCTGCTCAGCCTGCTGGATGTGGAAGGGCTTTCCATTTTCGTCGTTCTTCAACGTCGAACTCTGTAGGTTCATGCCGAGTTTGGCCGCCCAGACTGCGGTCGCGTTCGACGCCGCGCCCCACCAGATCCGGTCGCGCAATCCCTCGGAATGGGGTTCGACGCGGAGCAGCCCGGGCGGGTTAGGAAACATCGGACGGGGATTGGGCTTGGCGAAGCCTTGGCCGCGCAGCACTTCCAGCAGCACTTCAGCGTGACGTCGGCCCATATCTGCGTCGTCCTGGCCTTCAGGCGGCTGATAGCCGAAATAGCGCCAGCCATCGATCACCTGTTCGGGCGACCCGCGGCTGATCCCCAGTTGCAGACGTCCGCCTGCGATGAGGTCAGCGGCGCCCGCATCTTCGGCCATGTAAAGCGGGTTTTCGTATCGCATATCGATGACGGCCGTCCCGATCTCAATACCCTTCGTTTTCGCTCCCACGGCCGCAAGGAGCGGGAAGGGCGAGGCCAGCTGGCGTGCGAAATGATGCACGCGGAAATAGGCGCCATCCGCGCCCAGTTCTTCAGCGGCAACGGCGAGATCGATCGATTGCAGCAGCGCATCGCCCGCCGAGCGGGTTTGCGAATGCGGGGAAGGAGTCCAGTGTCCGAACGAGAGGAAGCCGATTGTCTTCACGGATGCGTCTTCTGAGCCTGACAAATGATGTGTCCCGACGGCGTGGTGCGCCGCCGAGGTCGCACATCTAAGTTGCAGCGGCAACAGATGCTATGCCGGTATGCAGGGCGCATCATGCATGTGGCGCAGGAGAGGGCGAAAGCCCGCTTGCCCTCATCCACAACCGCTCGAAGCCGCTATTTCCGCGCCGGAAATCGGAGATTTGTTGTCCACAAAGCCAAGACTGATGATGGCCTCATCGGATTCGTCGTCATCGAACGGCCTGATAGTTTTCCGCTGCAGCGGGAAACGCGGCGATTCTCTAAGAGTGCGCGGTCTTTTCATGCAGGAAGAGCGTCCGGGCCATTAGGCCGTTCCTGCCAAGGTCAGGTGAGCGAGCAGTCGGACGAAGATCCGCAAATTCGCCTAAAGAATGATCATAAATACCTTTATTGTATGCAATTCGCCGCTGCCGCCGCGGCGGCAATGCCCGTATCCGGGAGGCTTAAAATAGAAATATTTGTAGTTAGATCAGTGGGTTGTGAGATTTTGAACGGAGCGTCGGCAGGCTGGCACAAGCTTTGCGGAAGTGGTTCCGAGGTCGAACCCAAAGGACCCGGAGGCATTTAGATGAATCGTCGCGAATTTCTGACATCAACGACCGCCATTGCCGCAACATCCGCCGTCAGCGCACCTGCCGTTTTCTCGTCCGCCAAGGCCCAAGCCAGGTCGGAAACCATCCTGGTTGTCTCGGAGAGCGGTCCGAACAATCTCGATATTCACGGCGTGGGGACCAACGTCCCCGGATACGAGGTGGCGTGGAATAGCTACGATCGGTTGATCAGCCACGAGATGAAGACTGGTCCTGCCGGGCAGCCCTATTACGACAAGGACAAGTTCAAGCCCGAACTCGCCGATGACATGAACATCGGCGACATGTCAGTGACCTTCAAGCTGAAGAAGAACGCGACGTTCCAGGACGGCACCCCGGTCAAGGCAAAGGACGTGAAGTGGTCGCTCGACCGCGCGGTTTCCGTAGGCGGCTTTCCAACCTTCCAGATGGGTGCTGGGTCGCTCACAAAACCCGAACAGTTCGTTATCGTCGACGACAATACGGTGCGCGTCGACTTCATGAAAAAGGACCGGCTCACGATTCCCGATCTCGCGGTCGTGGTGCCGGCTATCTTCAATTCGGAGCTTGTGAAGAAGAATGCGACCGAAAAGGACCCGTGGGGCCTGGAATATACCAAGCAGAACACTGCGGGCAGCGGTGCCTATCGCGTCACCAAATGGACCCCAGGTTCGGAAGTCATCCTCGAGCGCTTCGACGGTTGGAAAGGCGGCGAGTTGCCGAAGACCAAGCGCATCATCTGGCGCATGGTGCCATCGGCGGGCAACCGTCGCGCGCTGCTCGAGCGTGGCGATGCCGACATCTCCTACGAATTGCCCAACAAGGATTTCGTCGAGCTGAAGGATGCCGGCAAGCTCAACATCGTGTCGACGCCGTTCTCCAACGGTTGTCAGTATCTCGGCATGAATGTGAAGAATGCGCCGTTCGACAATCCGAAGGTCCGGCAGGCTGTCGCCTACGCCGTGCCTTATCAGAAAATCATCGATGCAGTGCTGTTCGGTCTCGGCACACCGCTCTTTGGTCGCGCGCCCGGCGCCGCGACCCAGGTCGCATGGCCGCAGCCGACCAGTTACAACACCGATATCGCCAAGGCCAAGGCCCTCATGGCAGAAGCCGGATATCCGAACGGCTTTGAGACGACGTTGTCCTTCGACCTCGGCTTCGCCACTGTCAACGAGCCGACCGCTATACTGATCCAGGAAGGGCTGGGCCAGATTGGCATCAAGACCACGATCAACAAGATTCCCGGATCGAACTTCCGCACCGAATTGAACAAGAAGGTGCTGCCGCTTTATCTGAACGTATTTTCGGGATGGCTCGATTATCCCGAGTACTTTTTCATCTGGTGCTACCATGGCAAGAATTCCATCTTCAATACCATGAGCTACCAGTCGAAGCAGATGGACGCGATGATCGACGGTGCAGTCGATGCAGCAGCAATCGGCGACAAGGCGACATACGACAAGGATGTGAAGGGCTTCGTCGATCTTGCCTTCAGTGACCTGCCTCGCATCCCGCTGTTCCAGCCTTACTCCAACGTCGCGATGCAAAAGAATATCTCCGGCTACCAGTACTGGTTCCACCGCCGGTTGGATTATCGCGCGTTGGCGAAGTCCTGAGCACGCTTCTCCGGGCGCGGATAAGTCCCGCGTCCGGACTCAAAATTGCATGAGAGAAGTGGCTTGAAAGTGTGCGGCCTCCGGGCGCGAGGGCTTGTCCCCGGTCCGGAGCCGGCACGGCAGGGGCGAAGGGCATGATCCGGCAAATCGGCAAGCGTCTCGCGACCACGATCCCGTCCATCATCGGCGTGATCATCGTCACGTTTCTGCTCACTCGCGTGCTTCCGGGTGATCCCGCAGCCTATTTTGCAGGCCCTGCCGCGACCCCGCAGGCCATCGAGGAGGTGCGCAAATCGCTCGGTCTCGACAAGTCGCTGCCCGAGCAATTCGTCCGCTACGTAACCGAGTTAAGCCGTGGTGATTTCGGCAAGTCGCTGACCTCCGGTCAATCCGTGCGCAGCGACATCGCGCAGCGGCTCCCGGCCTCCGCCGAACTGACATTGGTCGGGCTCATCATCTCAATGCTGATCGCGGTTCCCTTGGGAATAGCCGCGGCAGTGAAGCAGGGCTCATGGGTCGATCACCTGTGTCGCATGGTTGCGACGGCTGGCGTCTCACTCCCGGTGTTCTTTACCGGGCTGATCCTCGTCTACGTCTTCTATTACTTGCTCGGATGGTCGCCTGCGCCATTGGGTCGGCTCGACGTCTTCTATTCGGCGCCGCCGCATGTCACCGGCTTCTACCTGATCGACAGCCTGATCGCGGGCGAGTTCGAGACCTTTCGCGCCTCCGCGTCTCAGCTTATTTTGCCTGCGGCGACGCTTGCCATCTTTTCGCTGGCGCCGATCACGCGCATGACCCGGGCTTCGATGCTTGCGGTGTTGGGATCGGATTTCGTGCGAACGGCACGTGCCAACGGGCTGAAGCCTCGCACTGTCATCGTCACCTACGCGTTCCGCAACGCCATGCTTCCCGTCATCACTACTCTTGGCATGGTGTTCTCGTTTCTGCTCGGCGCAAACGTACTGGTCGAGAAGGTGTTCGCCTGGCCCGGCATCGGCTCCTATGCCATCGAGGCTCTGATCGCGTCGGACTTTGCGCCGGTGCAGGGTTTTGTCCTCGTAATGGCGATCATGTACGTGCTCCTGAACCTGATGATCGATCTGATGTACGGCGTCATCGATCCGCGCGTGAGGCTTGAAGGATGAACCAGCGTCCCGATCTCGACTCCGCCCATATCGCCGCGACCGATGCGCCGCTCGCCGCCGCTGCGGCCGCCGTAGGTGTTGCGGCCCCAACGATAGTGCTTGCTCCGAAGCAGACTTCGGTCTTCGCTCACGCGCGTTACGTGATTTCGGAGAACCCGGTCACCGGGCTCGCCTTCGGGCTATTCCTGCTGATCGCGATTTGCGCGGTCTTCGGACCGTGGATCGCACCATACGATCCGCTGGCCAGCAATACGATGTCCGCGCTGCAGGGGCCGTCTGCGAAGCACTGGTTCGGCACCGACCAGCTTGGCCGTGACATCTTCAGTCGCGTGATCGTGGCTGCACGGCTTGATATGTTCATCGCGGTGGCATCGGTCGCGCTGGTCTTCGCGCTCGGCGGATTATCAGGCACTGCGGCGGGCTTCTTCGGCGGATGGACCGACAGGATCGTCGGGCGTATCGCCGATACCATCATGGCGTTTCCGCTGTTCGTGCTCGCGATGGGCATCGTCGCGGCGCTCGGTAACACCGTCACCAACATCGTGATTGCGACGGCGATCATCAACTTCCCGCTCTATGCCCGCGTTGCGCGCGCCGAAGCCAATGTGCGGCGCGAGGCCGGTTTCGTGCAGGCGGCGAGGCTTTCCGGAAACGGCGAGTTCCGTATCCTTCTGACGCAGATCCTGCCTAACATCATGCCGATCATGGTGGTGCAGATGTCGCTGACGATGGGATACGCAATCCTGAATGCTGCGGGCCTGTCCTTCATCGGACTCGGCGTGCGTCCGCCGACACCGGAATGGGGCATCATGGTCGCAGAAGGCGCGGGCTTCATCGTGTCGGGCGAATGGTGGATCGCGTTTTTCCCTGGTGCGGCGCTGATGATCGCGGTGTTCTGCTTCAACCTGCTCGGCGACGGTCTGCGGGACATCGTCGACCCGCAGCGCCGTACCTGAGGAGGATGCCATGACCGCAGCGACACTCCTCGAGGTCCGCGATCTCACCGTCGAATTCATGACACGCCGCGGCGTCGTCAAGGCGGTGCAGCACGTCAATGTCTCGGTCGCGAAAGGGGAGACGGTCGGAATCGTCGGCGAGTCCGGGTCCGGCAAGTCAGTCACGTCCTACGCCGTGATGCGCATTCTCGACCGTGCCGGCAAGATCGCCGACGGCGCTATCACCTTTTCCGGCATCGACGTGCGCGATGCGCCGGAAAATGAAATGCGCGACCTGCGAGGCCGCGAAATGTCGATGATCTTCCAGAGTCCGCGCACGGCGTTGAACCCGATCCGCAAGGTCGGCGACCAGATCGGCGACGTGCTGCTGCAGCATGTACAGGCGCAGCCTTCCGACGTGAAGGAAAAGGCGATCGAGGCGCTCAAGCGCGTGCGTATCGCGCGCCCCGAGGAGCGATTCCACGCCTATCCGTTTGAGCTTTCAGGCGGCATGTGTCAGCGCGTCGTGATCGCGCTCGCGCTCGCCTGCCAGCCTCAGCTCCTGATCGCCGACGAGCCGACGACCGGCCTCGATGTCACCACGCAGAAGGCGGTGATGGATCTCGTGGTCGAGCTGACGCGCGAGCGCGGCATGTCCACCATCCTGATCACGCACGATCTCGGCCTTGCCGCGGCCTATTGTGACAAGGTGGTCGTGATGGAGAAGGGCAAGGTGGTCGAGACGGCGGCGTCCACGACAATCTTCAAGGATCCGCAGCACGCTTATACCCGCAAACTTATGCGCGCCACACCACGGCTCGGGGTGTCGCTGCGCGACCTGTTGCCGGAGGACGCCGCGGCTCCTCCAGCAGTCGCCTCCAATCCGGCGGACGAAAAGCTGGAGGACAAGTCGCCGCTGCTCGTGGTCTCCAACCTGGTGAAGGAATATCCGCGCCAGGGTGCTTCCGGAACGCTTGCGAGCTTCTTTCGCAAGAAAAACGAGTTGCCGCAGGCCGAGACGTTCAAGGCTGTGGACGGCATTTCGTTCGAGATCAAACGCGGTGAAAGCGTCGGCCTTGTCGGTGAGTCCGGTTGTGGCAAGTCAACCACTTCGATGATGGTGATGCGTCTGCTCGATCCGACCTCTGGCTCTGTGGTGTTCGACGGCGAGGATATCGGAGCGATCCCGGCCAGGGAGTTCGCCGGGTCGGCGATGCGCAAACGCATCCAGATGGTCTTCCAGGACCCGACCGAATCCCTCAACCCGCGCTTTACCGCGATGCGAGCGATTGCCGATCCGATCCTGCGCATGAGCGATATCAGGGGCGCTGCTGCAGTGCGCGCGCGCTGCGAGGAACTGGCGACGCAGGTTGGCCTGCCGGTCGAGCTTCTGGACCGGTTCCCGCACCAATTATCCGGCGGCCAGAAAGCCCGCGTCGGGATAGCGCGCGCAATCGCGCTTTCGCCCGAGCTTGTTATTCTTGACGAGCCCACCGCCGCGCTCGACGTGTCCGTGCAGGCGGTGGTTCTCAACCTGCTGGAGGACCTGAAACACAAGATAGGCATGAGCTACTTGTTCGTGTCCCACGACCTCAATGTGGTGCGCCTGTTATGCGATCGGGTGATCGTCATGCGCGCAGGGAAGATTGTGGAAGAGGGCAGTGCAAAGAGCGTAATGGACCGGCCGAAATCCGATTATACGAAGGAATTGCTGGCCGCGATTCCGCATCCGCCGCTGTGAGCGTTCCGATGAGCGAAGATCTGACCGATGCCTGGATCACATCGTCGGCTGCCATGCTCGGGATACCGATCGAGGCCGCGTGGATGCCCACGATCCGCGCCAACGTCGAGGTAACGTTCCGGCTTGCAAAACTGGTCGATGAGTTTTCGCTGCCGGACGAGGCCGAGCCCGCGCCGGTCTTCAAGGCTTGATCATGCCGGATCTGAGTTTCGCCAAAGGTCACGAGATCGCGGCCGCCGTAGCGTGCGGCGAAATCAAGGCGCGTGAAGTTGTTGAGGACGCACTGTCCAGCATCCGCAATCACGACCAGACCTTGAACGCATTCACCGATGTAACCGCTGAGCGCGCGCTGGCCCGCGCCGATGCGCTCGATGTCGATCTTGCTGCCGGCAAGGAGGTAGGGCCTCTGGCCGGCGTCCCCTTCGCGGTCAAGAATCTGTTCGACGTCGCGGGACTTCCGACCCGCGCCGGTTCGAAGATCAACCGCGAACTGCCACCGGCCGCGCACGACTCGCCGCTGATCGAACAACTGGAGGCCGCGGGCGCGGTTCTCGTCGGCGGCCTGAATATGGGCGAGTATGCCTACGACTTCACCGGCGAGAACGCTCACGACGGTCCGTCGCGCAATCCGCATGACGTGACGCGGATGTCAGGTGGATCATCCGGCGGCTCTGGCTCTGCCGTCGCCGGCGGCCTGGTTCCGCTGGCGCTGGGCTCCGACACCAATGGCTCGATCCGCGTGCCATCATCATTTTGCGGTATCTTCGGTTTGAAGCCGACCTATGGCCGCCTCTCGCGCGCGAGAAGTTTTCCGTTTGTGGTGAGCTTCGATCATCTCGGCCCGTTTGCGCGCTGCACGCGTGACCTCGCGCTGTCATACGATGCAATGCAGGGCTACGACCCGGCGGATGCGGGAAGCGTCGAACGGCAGGTAGAACTCACCTTGCCGCAACTCGAACGCGGGATCGAAGGGCTGCGCATCGCCGTTGCCGGGGGTTATTTCAAGGCGGGTGCTTTTCCCGAGGCGCTGCAGGCGATGGAGCACGTCGCCGGGGCGCTTGGTGTGTCGCGCGAGATCGAAATTTCCGAGGCGCAACGCGCGCGTGCCGCTGCCTATGTCGTAACCACGACCGAAGGTGCGGCGCTTCATCTCGACCGGTTGCGCCGCCGCGCGTCCGACTTCGATCCGGCGACACGAGATCGGCTCATCGCCGGCGCGATGATCCCGTCCACATTTGTAATGAAGGCGCAGAAATTCCGTCGCTGGTATCGCGAGCAGGTCCTCGCTCTGTTCGAGGACGTCGACGTCATCCTTGCGCCTGCGACGCCCTGTCCGGCGCCTGCGATCGGCCAGCAGACCTTCATCCTCGATGGGATCGAAATGCCGGTGCGGCCGAATATCGGCATCTACACCCAGCCGATTTCTTTCATCGGGCTGCCGGTGGTCGCCGTGCCGGTTCCGCTCAAGCCCTTGCCGATTGGTGTTCAGGTGATCGCGGCACCGTGGCGGGAGGACATCGCGTTGCGGGTGGCACAGCATCTCGAAGCGACGGGCGTGGTTGTGGCGCCGCGGCCGCCGTTGAATTAGAAACGACAGGGATTGGACGCCGGCGGCGGCGTCGGGAGGAGCAGGGAATGACGCTTGAGGTGAATCTGCCTGATGTTGTTGCCGAAGTGACGACCGCGTTCGAGACATACGAAGATGCGCTGGTCAACAACAAGGTCGACGTCCTCGACGCATTGTTCCGCGACGCGCCGCATACCATCCGCTACGGCGCAACCGAAAATCTTTACGGCTACGAAGAGATTCAGGCGTTTCGCGCGGGACGATCGCCAGTGGCGCTCGGCCGCACGCTGTCGAAGACCGTGATAACCACTTATGGACGCGATTTCGCGGTCGCCTCGACGCTTTACGAGCGCCCCTCGGCGCCCGGCCGCACCGGACGCCAGATGCAGACCTGGGTGCGCTTTCCGGAGGGATGGCGCGTGGTTGCTGCACATGTCAGCCTGATGGAGCAGCCAAAACAGGGCTGATGCGATGAATCTTTACGCCCGGGAAATCCGCATATCCGAGACCGGACGCCGCACGCTGGCGGAGGAATTGCGGCTGCAGATTGCGGATGAAATCGTGCGCGGTGTGCTGGCGCCGGGAACCGCACTGGATGAGACCGAACTCGCTTCACGCTTCGGCGTGTCGCGGACGCCCGTGCGCGAGGCGATACGCCAGCTCGCGGCAAGCGGACTGGTCGACGCGCGGGCGCACCGTGCTGCGGTGGTGGCACGGCCGAGTGAGGATCGCCTTGTCGGAATGTTCGAGGCTATGGGCGAGATCGAGGGGCTGTGCGCGGGGCTTGCGGCGGAGCGCATGACCGCGGTCGAGCGCCGCGACCTCGAGACGATCCACGAACAATTGCGCCTTCTGATCCAGGCCGCCGATCCGCAGCGGCATCATGAAATAAACGAGGCGTTTCATGGTGCGATTTATGCCGGAGCACATAACAGCTATCTCGCGGAGGTCGCGAACGCAACGCGCGCGCGCGTGCAACCATTCCGCCGCGCGCAGTTTCGGAATCTCGGTCGTCTGTCGAAGTCTTATATTGAGCACGACAAGGTTGTGATTGCAATTTTGCGTGGCCAGCGCATCGCCGCCGCCGACGCCATGCGGGCGCATATCCTGACCGTGCGTGAGGAGTATGAGACTTACGTGCAGTCGTTGTGAGTGAGGCAGTTACTCGGACGCGTCATGCGCGGGCTCGACCCGCGCATCCATCTTTTTCGCTTGATGGATTGCCGGGTCAAGCCCGGCAATGACCAGAGTTTCTATCGCTTCTGCGCTTCCACGAACTTCCGCCAGCCACCGAATCCGGAAATATCGCGTGCGCCTTGGGTCGCCAGCGGCTCAACCAGGAAGCCGTGGATCTGTCGCCCGTCGGCGAGCCGAAGCGTCCCGATCGAAAGCGGTGAGGGCACGCCCGCCACGAAGCGGCCGAAGCCTTCCGCCGTGAGCGCCCAGATTTCGATAGCGATCGAAGCGCCTTCACCTTCGGTCACACGCAGCATGCCGGGCTTCGGCGGGGTCGTGCCGGCCAAGGCATACAGCCGGTAATCCGCCGCGGTTTCGGTCTCCTCGACAAAGCGTGCATTCAGTGCGCGCAATTCGCCGTTGAGCGGCATGCCGGACAGATGCGCTCCGACGACAGCGATCAGGATTTCGCCGGGCTTTGCCATGGGAGCGAGATGGCGCAGCGGTGGCTGCTTTGCGCCCAGCGAGCCGAGTGGCAGTTCGGTCTGTGCGTGAAGTGCGCGGCCAAGACTTGCGAGCGCAGCGTCGCGGCCAGCGGGCGCGAGAAAGGTGGCGCCATAAGGCGTGCCATCTGACGCAAACGAGATTGGAACAGCGATGCCACACAGGTCGAGCAGGTTCACGAAATTGGTGTAGGTGCCGAGATTGCTGTTCAGCGTAATCGGATCGGCCTCAAGCTGAGCTTTGGTATAGGCGGCCGGCACCGTCGGCACCATCAAGGTGTCGAACCCGGAGAACATTTCATGCGACGTCCGCTTCAGCGCCGCCAGCCGGTAAAAGGCGCGGAAAGTATCTGCGGCCGAAACCGCCGCTCCGCCCGTTATGATCTGGCGCGTGACCGGATGCACCTCGTCAGGATGCGTCTCGATGAATTTACCCACCGCGGCGTAACGCTCGGCGACCCAGGGCCCCTCGTACAACAGTCGCGCGGTCTCAAGGAGCGGAGATATATCGATCTCCTTTATCGTTGCGCCCATGTTGCGCAAGAGCGTGATTGCCGTCCGGAATGACTGTTCGCTGTTCGCGTCGCCGAAAAACATCTGGCCATTGGCATCCGGCACCGCGACCACCATCGACGGCGGCGCTGCGCCGAGCGTGCCCGTTGCCAACACCCGCGAATAGGGATCGCTCGCGTCGGGGATCGCCATTGCCTGAAGCGCAGTGAAGGCATCGTCCACCGTCAGAGCGAACACCGAGACGCAATCGAGCGAACGGCACGCCGGCACCACGCCCGTGGTCGAGATGAGGCCAACGCTTGGCTTGAGGCCGACGATGTTGTTGAGCCCCGCGGACACCCGACCTGAGCCCGCAGTGTCAGTGCCGAGCGCGATCGGCACGATACCGGCAGCAACCGCAACCGCCGATCCGGAGCTTGACCCACCGGAGATCAGGTCGTCGCGGAATGGGTTGCGCGGCGCTCCGTAAGGCGAGCGCACGCCGACAAGGCCGGTCGCGAACTGATCGAGATTGGTCTTGCCGATGACGATCGCGCCCGCGAGTCGCAGCCGCGTCACCGCGGTTGCGTCAGCGCCAGCTTTGTAGGCGAAGGCCGGGCAGGCGGCAGTGGTGGGGAGTCCGGCAACGTCGATATTGTCCTTGATCGCGACGGGAACGCCGAAAAGCGATTTGCCTTCAGGGCCTGACGCCATCAGCTCGCGCGCTTCGGCGAGAGCCTCGGCCTCGTCACGCAGGGTGATGAACATCGCCGGATCGGCATAGGCGCGGATGCGCTCATAGGTGCGGCGGATCGTCTGTTCCGGGGTGGCGGCGCCCGAGCGATGCGCCGCAACGATATCACTTGCGGTCTCGCTCATCGGGGGCACGGGCGGCGAAGGCAGATATTGGTCATATGAAAAAGCCAGAGCGAGTGGAGGGACAAAACCTATAGCCAGCGCGCGGGTGGGGGTAAATGCGGCTTGCGCCGGATCGCGTTGCACGCCAACGTACCGCAGTTAACGATACAGCCGTATTGCATAGCGGTACAGGCTAAAGCTGGCCACACAAAAACGGCTGGATGACATGGGAGGATGTATGCTGCTTCGAGGTCTGATTTCGCTTGCCTTGCTGACTGCGGCGCTGTCAGGAGCGCAGGCCCAAAGCTGGCCCGACCGCCCGATCCGTTTCGTCGTCACCCAGGCTGCGGGCGGCACTCCCGATATCATCGCGCGCCTGATCGCCGAAAAATTCGGCAAGGCCGTGGGCCAGCAGGTCGTCGTCGAGAACCGACCCGGCGCAGGAAACGTGATCGGCGCCCAGGCGGTCGCGCGCTCGGCACCTGATGGCTACACGTTCCTGTTCGCGACGGCCGCGGCGCTTGTTACCAATCCTCACACCTTCAAGACGCTGCCCTACGACGCGGAAAAGGATTTCACGCCGGTCGGCGCCATCGCACGCGTGCCGTTCTTCGTCATGGCGCATCCGAGCGTCGCGGCGAAAACGCTGCCCGAACTGATCGCGCTGGAAAAGGCCAAGCCTGGCACACTTTCGGTCGCGACCGACGGGCAGCGCAATTTCTCGGGCATGCTGACAGCATGGCTCAGCAAGCTTGGCGGTGTGAATCTTACGCAGGTACCGTACACGGCGATGCCGCAGGGCATCCAGGATACGGTCGCGGGTCGCGTTCAGGTTGTCATGCTGGCAGTGCCGTCGGCGGCGCCGTTCATGCAGCGTGATCAGCTTCGCGCACTCGCGACCAGTTCAGCCGCAAAAGTGCCGGGCTTCGATCAGGTCACGCCGATCGCGCAGGCCTATCCGGGATTCGATTTCATTGGCTGGTTCGCGCTGGTCGCGCCGGCCGGGACACCCGCGGACATCATCGAGAAGGCGAACCGCGCGCTCGATGGCGTGCTCAAGGATCCCGAGGTCAAGGAGCGGATGCAAAAGGTCGGCTTCTATTCTGACGGCGCCGGCACGCCGAAATCGACAGCGCAATATATCCGCGATCAGTACGAAGCGTGGGGCAAGGTGGTGAAGGAAATCGGCATGGAGAAGGAATAGCGGCCGGCTGCTTTTGTCGCTTGAGCCGCTTGCGAGAGAGACATGCTACCTTGTGAGCAGCCGCAGCGCATTCCCTGTCAGCACAAGATACTGTCCAGCCGCATCGAGCGCCACGCAATCGCCGACAAAGTTCGCGGGCTTGGTGTCGCCGATCGGATAGTCCGATCCCATGACTATGTGTTCGGGACCGACGGTCCGCACGAGATCGGAAAGCGTGTCCGGATCGTATACGCAGGTGTCGTAATGCAGCATGCGCAGATACTCGATCGGCGGTTTGCTCATGTTGGCACGTGTCGCAGGCTTCTCGACGTAATTGCGTGCGATGCGCCCGAGATAAAACGGCATGTATCCCCCACCATGGGACACCACGATCTTCAGGCTCGGAAAAGCATCCAGGATGCCTTCGTAGAAGAGCGAGGCTATCGCCATCGCTTCCTCAAACGACTGGCCGATTGAATTCCAGAGCTGCCATTTTCTGAAACGCGGATCGTGATTGCCGGACGGATGAATGAGCACCACCGCACCCAGCGCTTCCGCGGCTTCCCAGAACTGCCTGAGTGAGCCATCGCCGAGTTCGAGATCGCGCACCCGCGTCGAAATCGTGACTCCGGATAGTCCGAGCTCGCTCATGCAGCGTGTCAGTTCGCGCACCGCGAGATCCGGCGACTGCAACGGAACACTTCCAAGCCCACGAAATCGCTCCGGATGGGCCTTGACCGCCAGCGCGATCGTTTCGTTCATCGCCGCATCTAGGCGGAGTGCATCGGCCGGAGGCGCGTCGTAGGTGCATTGATGCACGAGACTCGACGACAGCACTTGCAGGCCGACACCCATAGCGTCCATCGCGGCGATGCGGCCGTCGATATCGGCCATCCGCGCGATCACCGATGCGGCCCGCGCGGCGTCGGTGGTCTGAGCGAAGATGCTGAAAACTTGTGTTGCGCTATAAACCGTCTGATCAATCAGATGTGCATGAAAATCGATCGGACCGCGCATGGTGTCAGCCACGATCCTTGATCTGATCCTGCGCGCGTGCCGCTTTCAGATGCTGCGTGACCTTTGCGCGCAGCTCTTTCTGTTGCTCCGGCGTCCAGGTCCGGAAGCCTTCGCCGGACTTGAATCCGAGCTTGCCCTCGGCCACCAGCTTTTCCAGATAGGGCGAAGCGGCCGGCCGGCTGTCGATTTCCGACAGCACGGTGTTGTGAATCGCGAGTGTGAGATCGGTGCCGACAAGGTCGGCATTCTCCAGCGGCCCCAGCACCGCAAGCCTGCGGCCGAATGCAGCCTTGATCACGGTGTCGACCGTCTCCGCATCACAGATGCCGTGCTCGACCAGCGCCACCGCCTCACGCCAGAGTGCATGTTGAAGCCGATTACCGACGAAGCCTGCGACGTCCTTCTTCACATGCACCGGCGTCTTGCCGATCGCCTTGTGCAGCGCCATCGTCGTCTCGATTACCTGCGGTGCCGTCCACTGCGTGCCAATGACTTCCACCAGTGGCACCAGATAGGGCGGATTCCACCAATGGGCCCCGAGCGCGCGCTCCCGGTGCTTCAGCCCCTCCATGATTTTGGTGATCGGGATCACCGAGGTGTTGCTGGCAAGGATCGCGTCGGGCCGTGCACGCTGTTCGATCTCGGCGAAAAGTTTCTGTTTCAGCGGCAGGTCTTCCAGCACTGCCTCGACCACGTAGTCCGCATCGCGCACCGTCGCTGCTAGGTCGGGGTTCGGCGTCACGCGGTCCACCGCATTCGCATCGTCGCCGAGATCGGCGAGGTTGGCGCTGATGCGTGCTTTCACCGTATCGAGGTTGGACGCGAACGAATCCGTGATGGTCACGTCATGGCCGCCAAGCGCGAACACCTGCGCAATGCCGTGCCCCATCAGTCCTGCGCCAATGACGGCGATACGCGCCTTGCTAGCCATGGTTCAGCCCGCCGTATAGCCGCCGTCGGCGTAGAGGATGTGGCCCGTATAGAAATCCGACGCAGAGGAGGCGAGGAACAAGAGCGGTCCCGCGAGATCCGAAGGTTCGCCGAGCCGTCCTTTCGGCACACGCGCGAGGAAGGCCGAGCGAACGCCCTTGGCTTTCTCGGTGTCCTCATACATCCAGGCCGTCAGCGCCGAGCGAAACACCGTCGGCGCGATCGCGTTCACAGTAATGCCGGTCTCGCCCCATTCGCAGCCGAGCGCCTTGGTGATGCCGTCCACGGCGGACTTCGATGCGCAATATGCGGTGTAACCCGCAGGATGGCCGAGCAGCCCGCGCGCCGACGACATCAGCACGATCTTCCCGGTCGTCCTGCCGTCCTTGCCCTGCTTCAGCATCTGCTTGCCGGCGGCGCGCGCCATGAGCCAGCTTTGCGTGACGTTCGCGTCCATCACGTCCAGGAAGCGTTCGGGCGCCATATCCACGATCTTGGCGACATCGTTCTTGCCGGAGCCGACGACGAGGATGTCAAGACGGCCGAATTTGTCGACTGCGGCCTGAACAAGCTTTTCGCAATTGGCTTCCGAGTTCGGGCGGATCGCGACGCTTTCAACCTTTGCGCCCAGCGCCTCACATTCGGCAGCAGTTTTCTTCAGCTCGTCGGCCTTGCCCGCGGCGATGACAACATTGGCGCCGGCGCCTGCCAGCACTTTTGCGGCCAGCGCTCCGAACGCGCCCGACGCGCCGGTGACGATAGCGGTCTTGCCGCGGATATCAAACAGGGAGAGCGGATTCTTCAGGAAGTCTTCGGACATGGAGTCCTCACATTGTGTCGCGCTGATTCTGCAATGTCATTGCCGGGCTTGACCCGGCAATCCATCAATCTTGCGCAAGGAAAAGGATGCCCGGGTCAAGCCCGGGCATGACAAGTCCTTGGTTCACTTCCTCGGCGGCAGCATTGCCACGACGATGGTGCAGACCTCGTTCGACCGGTTGATGATCTCGCGCTGTTCGTTCGGCCCGATATAGCAGGAGTCATTGGCCTTCAGCACATGCTCCTTGCCGTCGACGATAACGGTCAACTCGCCGGACACCACGAAATAGACCTTCTCCGGCGGCGAGCCGTCCGGGCCCGCGCCACCACCCGGTAGAAAGTGCGAGAGGCCAACGATCATTTCTTTCGAGCCGCCGGCCTCTGCGCCGAACAGGCGCAGAGAGGTGTAGCCGCGATGGTTGGGGGCTTCGTAGGGTTTGGCCTCGTTGAATCTGCGGACGATCATCAGAATGTCTCCCCGCGCTCAATGCGATAGGCGCCTTTGGGGTCGAGCATGGCGACCAGGCGAATAATGCAGCCGTCGCCGCGATCCCAGTTCCATGGGAAAAACGCGAAGGTGCAGCGCTTGCCGGTCACCTTGTCCAGATCGCCGCCGACATTCTCGATGCCCAGGATGCCGTTGCTGAACAGCTTGCGGTGCACCGGCTCCCATTCCGGGAAGTCATCCTTCCAGTCACGCCCGCCGGACCATTCCTTGTATTCCTCTGCGAGGTGCGGATGCAGCGGGCCGTTGCGCTGCGGTCCGATCGCAGTGGCGAGCGGATGGTCGTTGGCCTGGGTGTCGTGGCCCACGACTTTTACCTTCTTCTCGACGAACCAGTCACCAGCCGACGACACGAAGCCAGGCGCACGGCAGAAATAATCCTCCGAGTCCTCGTATTGATGGTGCCAGCCCGTGTTGACGATGATCACGTCGTGCGGGCGGATCACCTTTCCGGCGGCCTTTTCGAGGTCGTCATACGTAATCGGTTCCCACTTCTTCTTCGGGATCGAGACGACGATACCCGAACCGAAGAAGTGCGGCAGCGGCACTTCGTCGATGAACGGCGTGCCCTGCACAACGTGCGCCGGTGCGTCGATGTGCGTGGTGTTGTGCATCGAAGTCGTGATGCGCTGCGACAGAACGCCCGACTTGGCCATGTAGTGAATACGTTCGATTTTTACGTCCTCGAAGTACGGCCAGTTCGGCGATTGGTAACCGAAGCGGTGCGAGAGATTGTAGAACTCCAGCCCCATTGCATTATGCAAATTCTCTTCAAACTCGATTCCGCGAATTTTGACCATGCGGGTCCTCCTTATGTTGCTGTTGCGCTGGACAGATGACTTTCCAGCGTTCGTTTGGTCGCGAGCAGCCGCCCGCAGATTTTTTCGCGATCGGCATGAAAGCGTTGTGCCGGAACGGGCACCGAGATCGCGACGTAATTGCCGAGCATGTCGCGCATAGCGACGCCCGCTGCGCAAATCCCGAGCGTGTGCTCCTCGTGGTCCACGGCATAGCCGTTGCGGCGCACCGAGCGGATGTCGTCCATGAGCTGCGGGAGCTTTGTAATGGTGTGCTGCGTTCGAGGCTTGTAGATCTTGCCGATCAGCGCTTCGATCGCCTCATCGTCCAGGGCGGCCAGATAGGCTTTTCCGTTCGCCGTGCAGTAGAGCGGGAAGCTCTCCCCGACTGCGGAGACCGTGCGCAGGCGCTGAGAGCCGATGACCTGATCGGTGAAGACGAGGTGATCGCCCTTGATCGAGGCCAGGTCGACGGTCTCGTGCAGTTCTTTCGACAGTTCAACGAGAAACGGCCTCGCAAGCGCGACGAAGTCGGTGCGCACGGAGCCGGCAAGTCGCAGAATCGCCGGACCAAGCCGCACTCGTCCGGCGGGGGAGGCAGCGACAACCATTTTTTCTGTTTCGAGCGCTGCGACAATCCGTTGAACCGTGGAGCGCGCTAGGCCGACCTTGAGCGCGATTTCGCCGAGGCTCAGTCCGGTGGTTGTATCCTCTAGCGCGCGCATGATCGATGCGGCGCGGGCGATCACCTGCACCTGGCTCTTTTCCGGGCTCTTATCGAGCGGATCCCGTGGATTCTTGTCGTTGCCGGGGATGGCTCCGGAAGCGGCCATGTTCGACCTCATTCTCCGATCCGGAGCAGGCGTGCTGCGTTGTTATAGGAAATGTCCGCGAGCACGCCGGCGTCGAGCGGCAATCCGTCCATGAACGCGCCAGCCTCGGCGGGGTCCTCGAACGGGTAGTCCGCCGAATACATGACGTTCTCGCGACCGAGCGCTTTCAGGGCGCAATCGATTGGTTCGAACGAGAACATCCCGGACGTGGTCACAACGAGATTCTCCCGGATGTAATCCGATGGTCGCTTGTTCAGCTTGACGCCGTAGAGTTTGGCGCGGCTGTCGAACCGCCACAGCTGATAGGGCAGGGTCTCGCCAAGATGGCCGAGCGCCAGTTTGGCGCGCGGAAACCTGTCGAACAGCCCTGAGAAGACGATGCGCAGGGCGTGGGTTCCGGTTTCAACCGTCCACTCCCAGGTGGCGCGTTTCAGGCCGCGATAGCCTTCAAGCGCCGGCATCGGCGTGACGGGATCGGTCGGATGGATGTAGATCGGCACGCCGAGCGCCTCGGCACGCTCCCATAGCGGATAGGTGTCCGGATGATCGAGATACTGGCCGTTAGTGTGGCCGTTGATCATGGCACCGGAAAACTTCAGGTCGCGGACGCAGCGCTCCAGTTCGTCCGCGGCGGCTTTCGCATCCTGTAAGGCGAGATGCGCAAAGCCGCGATAGCGGTCCGGTTGCTTCTGCATCTGGGTTGCGAGGAAATCGTTCCCCTCGGATGCGAGCCGCGTCGCCTTCGCCTTGTCGGGCTCGATCTGCACGCCCGGACCGGCGAGAGAAAGCACCGCAATGCCGATGCCGGATGTATCCATCGCGGTGAGCCGCTGCTCGCCGAAGTCGTTCAGCCGGGCCAGCACCTGAGCGTATCGGGAGGGTTCGACATCCTCCACCGTCTTCAGCCAGTAGGGCTCGAAGCCGGGTGCCATGAAATGTTCTTCAAGCGCGATGCGTTTCATGCTGCACGCGGACGACTGCTCGTACAGCGATCCGCCCTCCCTTTGATGAACCGCAATGCGGTACACCTGTATCGTTAAGTGGTTATCTTATGCAGAGAGCCGCGGATGTCAAATCCGGCAGCGGGTATGCCCCGGTCATCGCTGCAAAAGCGGGACGCGCTCGTCCGCACGCTGTTACGCGCTGCGGCTCTGGTCTTACGGAAAACGAGAGGGAGGCCATCGTCGCGATGCTTCGGACTGCCGAAGGTGACGAATGACATGCGCAGCGGGGGCAGCGGTCGCGTGCGCCTGCCTACGGTCGGCAGCGCTTCGGCTGCGCTCCACCCACGGTGCGGTGTGCGCCAAGCCCAGTAATAACGGAGTTACGAAGCGCGTCCGGCTGAGCGGGCGCGCTCCTGTTGTTAGATCATGTAATGGCCGCCATTGACGTGCGTGGCCTGTCCGGACACGAACCCGCCTCCGGGTGAAGCGAGAAACGCCACGGCTGCTGCGACCTCCGCCACATCGCCGAAACGTCCCAGCGGAATTTCCGACTGGATCTTCTGCTTGGCCTGATGCGGATACTGGCTCCAGTCGCGCTCGGTGTCGATCGCGCCGGGGACGACCGTGTTCGCGGTGATGCCATCCGGGCCGAACTCGCGTGCGATCGCTTTCGCCAGCCCATGCATGCCGGCCTTGCAGGTGATGTTATGCGCGCGATGCGTCACCTGCGCCCAGAAGCCGTCGAAGCCTGAAATCAGGACGATGCGGCCCCATTTGTTATTGCGCATATGCGGGATCGCGTGGCGCGACAGATAGAAGGCTGAGCTGAGATTGGTTGCCAGCACGTTGTTCCAGTCCTCGGGAGCAATTTCGAGAAACGCTTGGTAGCGACGGATGCCGACATTGTTGACCATGACGTCGACGGAGCCGAACGCATCGAAACACGACTGAATTAACTTGCCGCATTCGGCATCCTTCGAAACATCGGCCATCACGCCGATCGCCTTGCCGCCGGCGGCCTTGATTTCTGCAACAACGCTGTCCACGGCGTCCTTGTTGGAAGAACCGTTGACGACGACAGCGGCCCCCTTCTTCGCGAGAGCGTGTGCGATGGCGCGGCCGATATTTCGGCCCGATCCCGTGACGACCGCGGCGCGGCCCTGCAAGTCCTGATCTGACATGTATCACCCCAAACAAAGAGCGGCGCCCGATATCGAGCGGGCGCCGCAGTTGAAGGTCTCCCTGTTATTCCGGCTTGATGCCGATCGAAGGAATGACCTTGGTCCAGTGATTGAACTCGTCCTGCATCGACTTCTGCAGGTCGTCCGGCGTGCCGCCCGCTGGCGTCGCGCCTTGTGTTTTTAGTTTTGCGATAACGTCCGGCCGCTTGATGGTCTCGTTGATGATCGCGTTGACACGATCGACAATCGGCTTCGGCGTGCCGAGAGGTGCGAATACGCCGACCCAGGTGAATGTATCGACGCCCGGTACCGTCTCGGAGATCGTCGGAACGCCGGGCAAATCCGGCGAGCGCTTGGTCTCGGCAAGGCCGATGATGCGGATGGTCCCGGCCTGGGCCTGTGGCATGACGGCGGGCGTGGTGCCGAAGCTGATCGGAATATGACCGGCGACGAGATCCTGGATGGCTGGGCCGCCGCCGCGATACGGCACGTGCACCATGTTGATGCCGGTCTTCTGCTTCAGGAGTTCGCCAGCGATATGGTGAGCCGAGCCGATGCCCGCGCTTCCAAAGCTCATCTTCTGGTCAGGATTCTTCTTCGCGTAATCGATCAGTTCCTGCACGCTATTGACCGGCAGTTTTGAGTTGACCGCGAGCGTCATCACCACGTCCGCGACTTTGCCGACCGGGGTAAATGACTTCATCGGATCGAACGGGAAGTTCTTTTGCATCAGCGCATTCATGGTGACCGGCGCATTGACCGTTGCCATGAAGGTGTAGCCGTCGGGCGCAGACTTCGAGACCAGCATGGCGCCGGTGGTGCCGCCGGCGCCCGGCTTGTTTTCCACGACGACCGGCACTTTCAGTTGCTCTTCCATCTGGTCACGGACCAGACGGGCGATGAAGTCGCTGGAAGCCCCGGGCGGATAGGGCACAACAAGCGTGATGGCGCGGCTCGGCCATTTGTCCTGCGCAACCGCGGTGCCTGCCACCAAGGCAAGTCCCGATGCTGCAAGTGCCAGCACGGCGGCACGTCTGCAGATTGTCATTATTACTCCTCCCTTTGATGTTGTCGGGTTGTGACGCCAAAGGCGTCAGTCGGCGTCGTTACAGACCCTGTAAAGGCGCGCGTCTTGTCGGTTCGACCTACGCGTTGGCTGACCGAACATCGGCGGCCGGTTGAAATTAACGTCCCTTGAATTGCGGCTTGCGCTTTTCATTGAAGGCGCGAACGCCTTCATGCCGATCCTCGGTCGAGATCATGCGCTCGTAGCACTGGATTTCGAAGTTGAATCCGCTCTGCAAGTCCATGTTGAGCGACGCGTTGACCGCTTTTTTAATCTGGCGCACCGAAATCGGAGCGTTATCGCAGATCGTTTTCGCGAGCGTCATCACCTTGGGCATCAGGTCGGCGGAATCGCAGACCTCGTTGACCATGCCCCATTCATGAGCCTGCTCGGCCGAAAAAGGCAGTCCGCTCATGATGATCTCCTTGGCGCGTCGGACGCCGACAGCGCGCGGGAGATTCTGTGTTGCGCCAGCACCGGGCATGATCCCGCGGGTAACCTCGGGGAGTGCAAAACGGGCGTGGCGTGCGGCGTAGATAAAGTCGCAGCAGAGCGCGAGTTCGCAGCCGCCTCCGAAGGCGACGCCATTGATCGCCGCAATGACCGGCACCGAACAGTTAACGACGGAATAGGCAGCTTCTTCGATGATGGCGTGTTGGGCACGCCATTGTTCGTCGGTCATGCCCTGGCGCTCCTTGAGATCGCCACCGGCGCTGAAAGCTTTCTCGCCCGTACCGGTCAGGATCACGCAACGCACATCGTCCGGATAGAAAGCAAGTTTGCCGAATATCTTGAAGAGGTCTTCGGAGGTCGCGGTGTTGAGAGCGTTATGGACGTCCGGCCGATTGAACCGGACCACCATCAGGCCCGGCTCGGGTCGCTCGACCAGAACATGCTTGAGACCATCAATCATTATGCAGCACTCGCTTCGCGTTTCACAGGTGGCAGGACGCCGAGGCCATCAATCGAACTCATGGTGTCGAGTCCCTGGATTGCCTCGAACAGCGTATGGGCGCCGCGTTCGCCAAGCGTCGGCCGCACGCAATCCTCGAATTTCCTCCACATCGCCTCGGTTTCCACGCCGCGCTGGAAGTGTCCGCGCGGACGCTTGACTGCCTCTGTGGTCAGCTTCTTTCCGCCGCGGACATGCAGCGTTACGCGGTCGAACGGAGAATGTGCAGGCTCGTGGTCGTCCCGCTCTGTCGTTGTCACGATCCGAACTTTGCGGATCAGATCCTGAACGTCGGGCCGGTTCACGAAGCCGTCGGTCAATTCGGCATTGCCGCAGGCGCCGGCGACGATCGCGGATGCCATGGCAAATTCGCCGGAAATCTTCGCATCCAGACCATTGGTCGGCCGATGTACGCGCAGAATCTCCGCCTGGGTTTCGCCGATCTCGAGATCGATCGCCTCGACATCCTCGGCTTTCACGGGATTGACCTTGCGCAGATCGATGACCGCATCGATCGCACGATGCACCGCGTAGCAAACCGGATACAGCTTGATGTTGACGCCGGCGCGCAGAATGCCCCAGTCCTCACCGAATTTGGCGGGTGATGTCGTATCGACCTGGCCTTTCGGCGAGATCGCGCGCAGGAAGCCGAGATCGTCCTCGATGGCGCTTTCGGTCGAGGTCAGTCCCGCTTCGGCAAGCCGCGCCGCCAGCAACCCGGATTGCGCCGCGCGCCCGACCTGGTACGGCTTTGTCATGGATCCGAAATTACCGACAATGCCGCCGGCAAGAGAGGCGGCGACGCCGAGAGTTCGCGTCGCCATCGCGGCATCCTGGCCGCGCAACGATGCGACAGCCGCCGCGGCAGCAATGGTCCCAAGCATCGCCGTGGGATGCCAGCCTTTGCGATGAAGCTGATCCTTGTCGCGCCGGGTCATTTCGGCCCAGATTTCGTACCCCGCCACATATGCGGTGATCATCGCCTTCCCGTCGGCACCGGTTTCCGCTGCGGCCGAAAGGATCGTCGGCACCAGGATCGCACTCGGGTGTCCGGCCAGGCCGGTGTCGTCGTAGTCGATGGCGTGCGACGCAACCCCGTACACGAGCGCCCGATCGGGTGCCGTAGCCTGAAGCGATGAGATCGGCGTGTTGGCGCCGTCGTGCAGGATACCGAGGCCCCGCGCAGCCGTGCGAGTCACCGGCTCATTCCAGCCCGTGATCATGCAGGCAATGCAGTCGGTGAAGCCCAGCTTGACCGTCTTCACGGCCTCCCCAGGCAGCATCTCGTAGCGCAAGGACGCGATGAAGCGCCCCATATCCGCTGTCAGTCCCATCGCGTTCCTCCCCGATGTTTAAGCGTTTCGGTAGGAGAGAGGGTTTGTCATGTCAACCGAAGGTTTGATATAGAAAACCCATGGAGAGCCCGCCCCCGATGCCGAGCCGCAAGCCAGCCGAAGACGATGACCGCATCGACCCGCGCTATATCGTGCCTGGGCTTTCGCGCGGCCTCGCGCTGCTTCAGCTCTTTCCGCGTAGCAAGCCAGCCAAGACGCTCGCGGAGCTTGCCGCTGGATTAGGCTTGACGCGGTCGGCGACCTATCGGCTGGTCTATACGCTGGAGGCCGACGGGTTCATCGCCCGCGATTCAGAGACTCGGCGCTATCGGCTGACCTCGAGGACGCTCGATCTCGGCTTCGAATATCTCCACGCCCAGCCGATCACCGAAACGGCGCAGCCGTTCCTGCGGTCGTTGAGCGACCGCACCAATGCCGCCGCCCATGTCGCGATCCTAGACGGATGGCATGCAGTCTATCTGGCGCGGGCCCTTCCCAATGTCGGGCTGGTCAGCAATCTCCAACTCGGGGCGAGGTTGCCTGCACATACGACGTCGAGCGGCCGTATCATGCTTGCGTATCAGGACGAAGACCGGCTGCGAGGGATCTATGAAAGGCTTCGGAAGGAAATGCGTGGCGCAAACCCCTTGCCGACGGCCCAGGATTTCAACATCCAGCTCGCAGCGGACCGCAAGCGTGGTTATGTGTTTCACCACTCGACCGTCGATCCGGGACTTGTCAGTCTGGCCTATCCGATCCGGGATCACGATTCCCGTGTGGTGGCGGCCGTCACGGTGATCGTGCCGGAAAAATTGTCGGATTCGATGGGCGGCGAACGGGCGCTGCGCCCCATGGTCTATGAGGCTGCCGACGCAATTTCACGCAAGATCGGATATCGCGGCTGATAAAGGCAAGAAGTACTCTACGACCTGTGGCAAACTGAGCATAGCTAATCGACGATTCGCCAAATGCCTCAACCAAATGGTCCGAGCCAGTCCGAAGTGTTCCGCTACGGCGGATCCGGGACCTTTCTGCTGATTGCATTGCTTCTCTATGTTCTGTTTCACCCGCTTGTGCTGGGTGGACTAATCGCCCGGGTTGCGGGTGGCTTCATCGTCGTTGTGATACTTGTCACCGGCACGATGGCGGCCAGCCGGCTACGATACCTGCGTATTCTGGGCTCGTCACTCGCGCTCATCACATTCTGTCTGCAGATTGCATGGTTCGTCACCGGTGATAGGCCGGTCGAGGCCGCGATGATGGCATCATTCGCCATCTTCTGCTTCTACACGGCCGCTGTAATCCTCAGACATGTCCTGTCGTTCGGCCCGCTTTACGCGGACCGGGTTCATGCCGCGCTGAGCGTCTACATTCTGCTGGCATTTGCCTGGGCTGGCGCCTACGCGACGATCGAAATCCTGTCGCCGGGTTCCTTCTTCATCCCGCACGTGGCCGGTGCCCGCCCCGACGAAGGCGCGCCACTCCTTGCGGACATGATGCATTTGAGCATCGCGACGATAACATCCACGGGGTTCGGCGACATCACGCCGATATCGCCGTTTGCCCGTTCGTTCAGCCAGCTCGAGCAATTGACGGGCGTTTTCTACATCGCGGTATTGATATCGCGGCTTGTCAGCCTCTACCCCATGGAAGAGCGCGAGTGATATGCTGCGCTAACCAATCGGACGGAACATGGTTCTCGCACGCCCGGTAAGAATTGCGCTGGTCTTTGGCCTTGTCGTTTTGGCGACAGGTCTTGGCTTCTACGCTTACAGGTATTCAATCCGTCCCGTCACGCTGACCGTCGCAGCCGGTTCTCTTGACGGTGAGGGAACACGGCTTGTCAACGCGCTGGCGTCGAAGCTCGGTTCAACCGCAAATTCGCGCATCCGTCTCAAGGTGATCGATACCGGAACGCCCCTGGGCGCAGCCGAGGCTTTTGCCAAGGGCGAGGTGGACCTCGCGATCGTACGCGGTGACGCGACCGACCTGAAAGGCGCCCGCACAATCGTTGTGATCACACATGGCGTTCTGATGGTGCTCGGTCTGCCGGGCTCCCAGATCACGGATATTGACGAGTTGAAGGGCAAGACGGTTGGCATTGTCGGCGGCCCGGTCAACCAGCGCATCGCCTCCGTCCTGGACTCCGAATATGACCTGACGCGCAACAAGGTGAAGTTCGTCGACCTTGCCCTGACTGACGTCGCTGCGGCGATCCATGGCAAGAAGGTCCAGGCCCTGCTGATCGTCGCACCCATCTCGGGCCGGTATCTTACGATGCTGCGTAGCTTCTTTCCGCGCGACGCCAAGAAAAGCCCGACGCTGCTTCCAATCGAATCTGCGGGCGCAATCGCCGCAGCGATCGGTGTCTACGAAAGCTTCGATATTCCGAAAGGCACGATCCGCGGATCGCCCGCAATCCCCGATGACGATCTGACGACGCTCAAGGTGCCGGTTTATCTGATCGCGAAAGAGAAGCTGGATGAGGATATCGCTACCCAGCTGACGCAGGCGATCATGGAAACCCGAAGCAATATGCTGGGCGAGTTTCCGATCATGGCCCAGATCAGCGCGCCGTCCACGGAGAAGGACGCGCCGATCCCGATACATCCGGGCGCGGACGCCTATTTCAGCGGCGACGTGAAGACGATCTTCGATAAATATGGGGACCAGTTCTTCTATGCATCGATGCTGCTCGGGATGCTGAGTTCGATGGCTGCAGCGTTCTGGAAATTCATGATGCCCGCTCCGGACGGAGGGCATCCGCCGGAACGTCTCCACAAGATCACCAGCCGCATCCGGGACGCGGCCAGCGCTGCTGAACTCGATCAGATCGAAGACGAGATCGACGAGATCCTGAGCACCGAATTTTCCCGCGAGAAGCGTGACGATGTCGATGCCGGCTCGCTGCAGGTGGCGCTCAGCCGGCTCGAATACCTGATCAATCAGCGCCGGCGTCTGCTGGAAATTCGCCCGTAACAGGCTGTACGTCAGTCCACCTTCACGCGTGCCGCGTCCATCGCGTGGAGGTCCGACGCCTTTCCGGACTTCATCACCATGCCCGGCAGGTTGCGGCCAAGCGCGTCCTGGGCCGTCTGCGCGACGGCGATGAGCGCGTCGAGGTCGATGCCGGTCTCGATGCCCATCTCATGGGCCATGTGCAGGAAGTCTTCGGTGCAGATGTTGCCCACCGCACGTGGCGCAAACGGGCAGCCGCCGAGCCCGCCAATCGATCCTTCGAAATGGCGAATGCCGCAATCGAGACCAGCGAGCGCATTGGCGATGCCGATGCCGCGGGTATTGTGCAGATGCAGGCCAAGCTCGGCCTCGGGAAATGCCTTCTTCAGATCTTCGACGGTACGGCGAATTCGGTCCGGGTTTGCGACCCCGGTCGTGTCGGCGAGGTAAATGATAGGTGCGCCGTGGCCGAGCAGTTGGGCCATCATGCGATGCATGCGCTCCCGCGGAACGGCCCCTTCATAGGGACAGCCGAACGCGGTCGCGATTGCGCCGACCATCCGGCTCTGCGTGCCTTTCGCCGCGGCGGCAATCTCGTCGATCGCCTTCATGCCCTCTTCGGTGGTCATGCGGACGTTCAGCCGGTTGAAGCTGTCGCTCACCGCGACTCCGGCTTTGAGGTCGTCGATACCCGCGGCAATGGCTCGTTCGGCGCCGCGCGCATTAGGGACAAACGCGCCGTAGCGCACGCCGGGTTCGCGACGGATGCCCGCGGCCACGGCCTCGGCATCGGCCAGTTGCGGGATCACCTTGGGATGAGCGAAGCCGGTGATCTCGATCTTCTTGAGGCCGGTGCGCGATAACGCATCGATCAGCGCGATCTTGGTTTCGGTCGGCACAAAATTGCGCTCGATCTGGAGACCGTCACGCATCCCGACTTCGCTGATCTCTATGCTGCGGCTCATTGCGGCGGGGTCCATTCCGGGGCAGTCAGCCGGCGCTTGCCGTCCGCGGTCTTTGCGACATTGGGATCCTTGACCCCGTCCTTGTCCCAGAGCTGGCAGGTCACCGTCTTGTGTTTCTGGTCGAGGCCTTCGCAGTAATTGCTGAACTCACAAATCCGGACCTGATCGCCAAGTCCGAGCCTGGTCTTCAGGAACCAGTCCGGATCGGCCAGCATCTGGCGCGCGGAGCCGACGATGTCGCAGACACCGTCCGCGAGCATCTGCTCGGCGAATTCGAAATTGTGGACGCCGCCTGTGCAGACGACAGGCGTATTCACGCCTTGGGCATGGATCGCTTTGCGGATCGCGGTGGTCGCATCGACGTTTCGGCCGAACGGACCGAACTCGTCGGAGATATATTGCGGCATGCATTCGTATCCGCTGGGTCCCGTATAGGGATACGCCGCGCCGCCAACGCCGGGTTGCTTGGCGTCGTCGAACTTGCCGCCACGTGAGGTCGAGATGAAATCCATCCCGGCCTTCGCGAAGGCAAGGCCGAAATAGACCGCGTCGTCGACGCCGCTGCCCCCGTCGATACATTCGTCGGCAAGGAAGCGGCACCCTACTGCAAAGTCCGGCCGTGTGCGGGCGCGTACTTCCCGATAAACCTCGAGCGGAAGCCGCGCGCGATTTTCAACCGATCCGCCATATCCGTCCTCGCGCGTGTTCTTGCGCGAGAGGAAGGACGCCATCGTATAGGCATGTGCGTAATGCAGCTCGACACCATCGAACCCCGCCGTCTGAGCGCGCAGTGAGGCGCTCGCGAACAGCTCGGGCAGCACCTGCGGCAGGTCGCGGATATGCGGCAAATCGGTATCGGTGACGCGCTCGCGATAACCGAATTCCAGCGCCTCGAGCTCTCTCTCCGTGAGAACTTTGGCGAGCTCGTCACGTTTCATCGCCGCGAGCGCAACGCGGATCTCGCCATCGGTCATGCCGGGCAGGGCAGCGCGATGCGCGTCGGTGATCGCAAGAAAGCGCTCGAAATACTTCTTTGTATCGGGACGCCGCCGGATCGAAAGGAAGTCGATCACCTGGATGAAAGCGCGTGTCTCGCCGTTGCTGGCGTCGCGGATGCCGTCGACCAGCCGCTTGAGGCCGGGGATAAAGCGGTCGTCACCGATGCGCAGCAGTGGCCCGCTCGGGATGTCACGGATGCCGGTCGCCTCTACAACGATCGCGCCGGGGCGGCCCTTGGCGAAGCGGGCATACCACTCGACCACGGCGTCGGTGACGAAACCATCTTCGGTCGCGCGCCAGGGCACCATGGCCGGCACCCAGGTGCGTTGCTTCAGAGCGATCGGGCCCACCGCCACCGGCGAAAAGAGACGTGAACCCTCGGCTTCGGCCCGGGTGGGAATCCGGCCATGCTTTGGCTCGAACTGGATGCGCTGCGGGGGACGCCACATGATGCTGCGCTCGCGTTTTGAATTATATCCATGTGGATGTATGCGTCTATGGCAGGCCCGTCAATCGTGTGGCGATACTGGTTGTCACAGCCAGTTCCGCGCGGATAGGTTTCGCTCTCAATCTCGCCCCGCACCCTCAAGATGCTTGATCCCAGTACTTTTTCCGACAGCTTCGCGCGCGACCACCTGCCCCGGCACGATTTATGCCCGAAATTCGAGGGCCTCAGCGAGCTCGGCTATCCGAAACAGCTCAATGCCGCGGTCGAACTGATCGACAGGCAGGTCGCTGCGGGATTTGGGCCTCGGCTCGCGATCCGGACGCCCGGCGCGACCTGGACGTATGAGGAGTTGCTGGACAAGGCGAACCGTATCGCCGCCGTGCTGCGCGACGATCTTGGCCTTGTGCCCGGAAACCGCGTGCTCCTGCGATCCGCCAACAATGCGATGATGGCTGCCGCGTGGCTTGGCGTGTTGAAAGCCGGAGGCATTGCGGTCGCGACCATGCCGCTGCTGCGCTCCGCTGAATTGTCGTACATGCTCGGCAAGGCTAAGGTGCAGATCGCGCTGTGTGACGCGCGGCTTGCAGGCGAGCTTGAAACGGCTGCTGAAGGCGTGCCCGGTTTCAGGACGGTGAATTTCCATACCGATGCATCCGATGGCCTTGAGGCGCGGATGGCGGCCAAGAGCGGTACGTTCGATAACTTTATCCCTTCGCATGATGACGTATCGGTGATTGCGTTCACCTCCGGGACGACGGGCCAGTCCAAGGCGACGATGCATTTCCACCGCGATGTGCTTGCCATCG
>VFQN01000322.1_pt1 | contig 94564 bp, 56 predicted proteins | sample 3512371 | NCBI WGS metagenome assembly VFQN01 (sample SAMN10412370, study PRJNA504923) | tailings metagenome | isolation source: Replicate 2 from Balatoc abandoned mine | place: Philippines: Itogon, Benguet | collected 2017-08-28 | reverse complement strand
CCACCGTCCTGAGCGGGCCTTGCCTTCATCGTAAACCTGCGTGTCAGCTTCCGCCGGCCCCGATCTGGAATCCCTGAACTTGCCTGCCCGCATTCCGTTGCCGATTGATGGACATCTCCCGGAAATCTGCGCCGGATTACAGTCGGGTTCGTCGCTGATTTTGCAGGCTCCGCCCGGCGCAGGCAAAACGACCCGGGTGCCGCCGGCCCTGCTGGAGCAGCGGGTCGGAGCGGGAGTCTGGATCGTGGTCCAGCCGCGACGGGTAGCGGTGCGGACGACGGCGCGTCGCATGGCGCAGGAGCTGAACTGCGCACTGGGCTCGGTGGTCGGTTACCAGATCCGGTTTGAGCGGCAGGCGACGGCGGCTACGCGAATTCTGGTGGTCACCGAGGGCATCCTGATACGCAAGCTGCTCGAAGATCCGTTTCTGGAAGATGTCGCCGGGGTCATTCTGGATGAATTCCACGAGCGCCGGCTGGAGACTGATCTTGCCCTGGCGATGATTCGGCGGATTCAGCAGACCGTGCGGCCTGACCTGAAGCTGGTTGTGATGTCGGCCACGATGGACGCTGAAAAGCTGCTGCAGTATCTGCCCGATGCCCGTCGCATCATCTGCGCAGTGCCCACACATCCCGTCTCGGTGGAGTACGTCGGTTCGTTGCGGCAGATGCGATTGAAAGAGAGCGTGGTCGACGGTGTGCAGCGGCTCGCAGCCCGGACCGACGGCCATCTGCTGGTGTTTCTGCCGGGCGTCGGCGAGATCCGGCAGGTGCAGCAACTGCTGCAGTCCGACGCCGCACAGTCCGGCTGGAGCCTGTTGCCGCTGTATGGCGATCTGCCGACGGCCGAGCAGGATCGGGTCTTTGCCGATTCACCACAGCGCAAGGTCATCCTGGCAACGAATGTCGCGGAAACCTCGATCACTGTTCCCGGCGTGACCGGCGTGGTGGACAGCGGCTTCGCCCGTATTTCCGAGGTCGATCACGGCAGCGGCCTGAACCGGCTGATGCTGCGACCGATCTCGCAGGCGTCAGCGGATCAGCGGGCCGGCCGCGCGGGACGAACCTCGCAGGGGGTCTGCCTGCGACTCTGGGACGAAGCGTCTCAACGCACCCGTCGACCTTACGAAGCCCCCGAGATTCAACGCACCGACCTCACGGGCGTCATCCTGCAGCTTCACAGCTGGGGCGAAGCCGACGTGCGTGCATTTCCATGGTATGAACCACCCGCAGAGACGGCACTGCAACTGGCAGAAGATGCCCTGCATGCGATCGGGGCGTTGCATCAGCAGTCGGTGACACCGCTGGGTCAGGAACTGGTCACGTTGCCGTTGCATCCGCGACTGGCACGGCTGGTTCTGGCAGGAGAGCATGCCGGCCATGCGGCCACGGCGTGCCTGCTGGCAGCCTGCCTCTCGGAACGTGATCCGTTTTTTACCCGTCAGCCGGCCCACCATCATGCGTTCTCTGACCTGTCGGACCGACTGGAGGTGCTGGAAGAATGGCAACGGGACGGCCAGACGTCGCGGCAACTGCGCGATCTGCAGCCGGAGAATTTCCGTCAGCTCTATCAGGTGCAGCAGCATTTGCTGCGATCATTACCGCAGGCACCCGACCCGCGGCAAAAATCGCCTCGCCCGATGCGCCGCTCGCGTCACGAAGCCATCGGTCGAGCCATCCTTGCGGCATTTCCGGATCGCGTGGTAAAGCGGCGCGAGCCGGGAAGCCGACGCGGAGTGATGATCGGTGGTCGCGGCGTGGTCCTGCTGGAACAATCTGCGGTGATGGAGCCGGAATTGTTCATCGCCCTCGACGCCGATGCTGCGGACAAAGAAGTACGCGTGCGACTGGCCTCGGGAGTCGAACGCGAGTGGCTGACCGGCGCGCATCTGACGACGAAGGTGGTGGTGGAGTTCGACGAAGTTGCCCGGCGGGTGCAGGCTCGTCAGCGGACGACATGGTTCGATCTGGTCCTGGAAGAATCCCCTGCCCCGTTGCCGGGAGATGAGGAAACGCGGCCGATTCTCGCAGCCGCCGCCCGGAAATTCTGGCCGGAGCCGTTTCCGGCGGATGACCAGGAACTGCAGTCCTTCCTGGCTCGCGTGGACCTGCTGCGTCGCTGTTTTCCAGAACTCAACGTGCCGGAGTGGACGGAAGCGACACTGGTGGAGGTCGTGGATCAAGTGGCCGGTGGTTGCCGTTCGTTGGCCGATCTGAAGAAAGCACGCTGGATCGACGCCCTGCGAGGAGACCTGACGTCACAGCAACTGCAGATGCTGGATTGCGAAATTCCCGAGCGGATTCAGGTGCCCAGCGGCAGCCGCATTGGTGTCAGTTACCAGATCGGGCAACCGCCGGTCTTGCCGGTGCGGATTCAGGAAGTCTTCGGCTGGAAAGCCACTCCGCGGATCGCCGGTGGCCGGGTGAAACTGCTGCTGCATCTGCTGTCACCGAATCATCGCCCGCAACAGATCACCGACGATCTGCAGTCCTTCTGGACGACCGCCTATCAGCAGGTTCGCGGTGAACTGCGTCGCAGATATCCGAAACATGCGTGGCCGGAAGATCCCTGGACGGCGACCGCGGAACGGCGACCGCAGCGGAAGTCTTCCGGCTGACCCGAAAAACGCATGCTTACGGCCCACGATTCCGGGCTGATGCATCGCCGGCACAACCGGCAGGGTCCAGCCATCGGCTTTGACAATGTGAAGGATCGTTTTAATGACAGTCGTTCCGGAATTCGATAAACTGCAGTCAGTTGCGGGCACACGCAGTTTCCGTCTCAGGAGCCGACGTCATGATTTCTCGCATTCGCAGTGCGGTCTGCCTGCCCCTCGGATTATTGGTCACCCCATTACTGGTCACCACTGCGGCGACCGCCCAGACCCAATCCTCATTGCCCCCGGCACCGATTCCGGAGCCGCCGTCGCCGGGAGTGCTGTACTCCCCGGGATCTCCCGGTTCGCAGAGCGTTGCTCCCACGCAGCCTTCCCCCGCATTGCCGTCCCCCACACTCTTGCCGCAGCCGAGCACGGAACCGATTCCGTCGCGGTCTGGTTCAGTGTCGCAACCAACGACGACTCCCCTGGGCACGCCCTTGTCGGGCACCAGTTCGTCAACCGGCGACCGCCTCTCCGATAATCCCTATCCCAACGGCTATACGTGGGTGGGCCCGTCCACCTATGTGACGCCGCCGGTAATTACTCCTGCACCATACTACGGCGTGCCGGCCGGCGGTACGGTGATCTATGAGCCCAATTTCCTGCACACGACCGTGGTCCCCTATGATCCGGTCTGGCCGTATGCCTACATGGGACTGCCGGGCACTTACTACCGTGAGCGAGTGAGTTATGGTCCCTACGGTGCGCGATATCGCATGCGCACCTATACGCCCCGGGCCCGTGATTTCCGCTGATGAGATCGGACGCCCGCCGACAGTCGCGGTGCCGCTGGCTCCACCAGAGTCGTCACAGTGTGCCGTGATGGCCTGAAAACCCTGGCAGGGCCAATGACCCCGGCGGAGTCAATCTCCGTAATCATTTCGTCTCGACTCAGTCCCGGTGAAAGGACGCACCCCATGCAACGCATCCTGAGTATCTCCGGTCTTCGCGGCATCGTGGGCGACGGGCTTGATCCGGAATACGTCACCCGTTTCGCCGCGGCTCTGGGAACCATGTTCGCCGGAGGGACGGTGGTGCTGTCTCGCGATGGCCGCAGCACCGGCCCGATGCTGCGGCATGCCGTTGTCAGCGGCTTGCTGGCGACCGGCTGCAAGATTGTGGATCTGGGAATCGCCTCAACGCCGACCTGCGGCGTCCTCGTGACGCATCTGCAGGCGGCAGGTGGATTGCAGCTGACTGCCAGTCACAATCCGATTGAATGGAACGGGCTCAAGCCGTTTTCCCCGATCGGTGGTGTCTTTGACGCAGCTTTGGGCGAGCGTCTGCTGGCAGCCCTCGAACAGCCGGCCGCTTATCAATCCTGGAGCGGGATCGGTGAACTGGTCGAGATGCCCGATGCTGCGGACGTTCACCTGAGCAAGATCCTGCCGCTGGTGGATGTCGAACGCATCCGGGCTCGTCATTTCAAGGTGATTCTGGACGTCAATCATGGTTCCGGAGCCATCCTGGGGCCGAAGCTGCTGGAAGCGCTGGGGTGCGAAGTTACGGTGATGGGCGGTATTCCGGATGGTCAGTTTGAACATCCGGCAGAACCCTTGCGAGAAAATCTGACGACTCTCGCCACGGCCGTGCAGTCGATGGGAGCCGACGTCGGCTTTGCCGAAGACCCGGATGCCGACCGGCTCGCGATTGTCGACAACACCGGCCGCTATATCGGCGAGGAGCTGACGCTCGCCCTGTGCGTGGATCACATCCTGAGTCGCGAATCCGGGCCGGTGGTGGTGAATGGCTCGACCAGTCGGGTGACCGCAGACCTCGCCGCAAAATACGGCTGCGATTTCCATCGTTCGTCTGTCGGCGAAGCCAACGTTGTCGCAAAGATGCGCGAAGTCGGCGCCCTGATTGGCGGCGAAGGCAACGGCGGCGTGATTGAACCGAAAGTGGGTTACGTCCGCGACAGCTTCGTCGGCATGGCCTATGTGCTGGACGGACTGGTGCGCCGCGAGCAACGACTGTCCACCTGGGTCGATTCACTGCCGCAGTACGCCATCATCAAGGACAAGTTGCACTGTCCGCGCGAGCGGGTAGAGGCGGCTTGCGCTGCCCTGCAGTCCGCCTTTCCTGATGCCCGGTCGACGCCGGGAGACGGATTGCGTCTGGACTGGCCGGATCGCTGGGTCCAGGTACGGGCCAGCAACACAGAACCGATCATCCGTCTGATCGCGGAAGCCCCGGGAGAAGACGCCGCCCGGGCGCTGTGTACCGAAGCCATGAGCTTCGTTCGCAAGGCAGTGTCATAAGCCGGTGAATTCCGCGACTCACCCCTGCTCCGCACCGTCATGTCAGGAAACGACTCGTTCTGCCCTCGTAGTCCAGGAATGTGCGGACGGTTCGGGAAATTCCGGAAAAGCCCACGGCGCTCCAGGCCGAATTTTTCAACAGGACAGTCTGGTCGCGGAACGAGATCTTCATTCACCTCGCGTTTTCATTCTGGAACAGAAGTATGTCGATCCCGACGCATCTCACCCTGAACACAGGTCGTCTGTTGCCCGCAGTGGGCTTCGGCCTGTGGAAGGTGCCGCAGGCTTCCACAGCGGACATGGTCGTCAAGGCGGCAGAGGCCAGATATCGGCATTTCGATTCCGCCAGCGACTATGGCAACGAGGCAGAGACCGGAGCTGGGCTGCAACGGGTGCTGCAGTCCGGATGTTGTCGCCGCGACGAGTTGTGGATAACGTCCAAACTCTGGAATACCTGCCATCGCCCGGAGCATGTATCGCTGGCGCTCAGGAAAACGCTGCACGATCTGCGACTGGATGAGCTGGATCTGTATCTGATCCATTTCCCGATCGCCCTGCAATTTGTGCCTTTCGAGCAGCGTTATCCTGCCGGCTGGTTCTTCGACCCAGATGCGCCGGAACCCCGGATGGCTCCTGATCGCGTGCCGATCAGCGAGACGTGGGCCGCGATGGAAGAACTGGTAAAGGCCGGGCTGGTGCGTGACATCGGCGTCTGTAATTTCGGGGTGAGTCTGTTGCGGGATCTGCTGGCCCATGCCCGTATTCGTCCGGCGGTCCTGCAGGTGGAACTGCACCCCTACCTCACTCAGGACAAGCTGTTGCGGTTCTGCCGGAGTGAGAACATCGCAGTGACCGGCTTCTCGCCGCTGGGCGCTCAGTCCTATTTTTCGCTGGGGATGGCCCGGGAGGAGGAAGCCGTACTGGATCAACCGGTGATTCGTGACATCGCCAGCCGTTTGGACAGGACACCCGCCCAGGTCGTGCTGCGGTGGGGGATTCAGCGCGGCACGTCGATTGTCCCCAAGACGAATCGCCCGGAACGCCTGCTGGAGAATCTCAGTCTGTTCGACTTCGAGTTAAGCGCGGCCGACATGCAAGCCATCAGCGGCCTGAATCGTCACCGCCGCTTCAACGATCCCGGCGACTTCTGCGAGTCAGCCTTTCACACGTTTTTCCCGATTTACGAATAAGTGTCCCGAGAACTGCGTGAGCCGGACCACCGGGGATGGCCAGCCGGTCGTCTCAACACCTCAGTAGCGGATGATGCCGGAGTCCGTTCACCGAGTGGAACGACCCACGGAAGACACAGACTACATGGAAGACTTCCGAAGGCAATTCATGGGACATAAACAGCACAGAAGACCCATGAAGGATTGAACTGCACCATCTCCCTTTGCGACTTTTGTGCTGTTTGTGGCTGAAATTCCTTTGGCTTGTGCCTTTTTTCCGTGTGATCCGTGTCTTTCGTGGCTCCTCTTCTGAATAGCAGAGAGACCACTGGCTGGTCATCCCCCGCGCAGCTTACTGCGCAGGAAACAGGGGGATTTCAGGACTTCCGCACTTCATAAACCAGATTTTATCCAGCCTTCAGCGAGCTTTAAGGTCAGGAACGGATACTGCAAGTGTTCCGTGATTCCTGACACCAGCTTCTGGAGGAAACCATGTCCAACATTATCACCATCGTGCAGATGACTGCCGTGTTGACTGCCGCCATTCTGGCTGCCATTTGCCTGTTTTCATCCATCAAGGCCCTCCTGGCAGATCTTCCGCGACATCAGGAATCCCGGCAGGGGAGTCAGGGCTGAGACCTGGCGATTTTTTGTGGTTCGAGTTGAAGGACCTTCTATGGACACCTGGGTTTACGGAGAAACGCTCTGCACAGAGATGACAGCAGCCTGGTCATCGACCTTCACAATGCGTACAAAATCTATTGACTGCACCAGCGATTCGGAAAATTCCCCTGGACGCGCGACCGGTTCCACGTCAAACCAGCTCTGCCCGTTTTCGGTCCCGGAGATGACCAGCGCCCGTTGCGGCCGGTCCGTCAACCGGGACAGTCGCTTCGATAACATGGCGTGCTGTTCGTCATTCAGAACCGTATCGAACTGGAGTCGGCACCAGTGTCGGGGCTGCAGGTCTTCGCTGGTGGGTTGCCTCGAATTCAGTCGTTGCAGTCGTGTGGTGGCCAGCAGCAGTTGGGTCGCCGCCGAACCAAGGGCCTGCTGGAAGGCCGCCTTGCTGGCTTGCTGATTCAACACGACGAGTGTGCCCCGGATCTCGCGGAGCGCCGTATCGTACTGCTGGTTCCGGACCGCCTGTTCCCGCGGCGGAAGTTCAGCAGAGTTTTCCAGACTGGCCAGCGCCAGTTCCTGGACCAGAGTGAGGGTATTCGGCACCCAGGCATCCTCGACCTTGAGCAGATGCAGCGGCATGGCCATCCCGCCGCTATTGTTCAGGATGACGACAGCGCGGGCCTCGTTCTCCGACTGCAATTCCACCTGGGCATCTTCCAGAAATTCCAGCGGATTGACCGTGTTCAGTTCACAGAGCTGAACCACCGTCGACAACAGGTCTGGCCCCGCCTGATGCAGTAACTTCCGCAGATCAAGAGCTCGTGCCTGCTCCTGATTCTGAAAAACCTGTTGCCGCAACACGCGCGATGTCCGTTCCAGCACGCTCACCAGTTCGCGAGCAGTTTTCGGTGAATCGGCAAACCGGTTCTCGTACATCCCTTCCGCCAGCCACTCCCCGCGATCCTCACAGAGCTTCACCGTCTGATCCAGGACTTCGCCGGCGAGTCCCCACGTCTGCGGATCAGTGGTCGCAATGGCGGTCCTCAGACCGGCCTGCCAGCGTTGGGTATACGTGACCGGCAGCAGATCCCACAGCCGCAGGGCATCCCGCTCCCCGAAGGCGTCGACGGCGGTCTGGAGCGCGCGGTCCGGAGCGGTGGGGGGCTTGGTCCGTTCGGGCAACGATGCGGCAGCGCGGGATGCGGCCTGGGAAGAGATCGACGTTTCTGCAGTGTCCGGACGACCAGACTCACCGCCCGGCGGTGCTTCAGTTGCGCAACCCTCAAGGCTCAAAACCAGGACCGCGAGCAAGGCTGACAATCGTGACAGCATCGGAAAGTCCGTTGAGTGGGTTCCGCGGGATGAAAGATTCCGAAAAGATTCTGCAGCAAATCGCCGTGAAATCGCCAGTATAACATAGATCGGGAACCGGTTCCGGCTCCCGAAGCTGCCAGCATTGGTGGACGGATTGCACGATATTTTCGGCCGAATAATCACGCTATCGGATCTTGATTGATCCCGGCCGGGTCGCGTGGTATTACAGCGCGTGAGGGAGTCCGTGTTCGTGGGGGAACGGCTGCCGGTTTTTGCAGGATGCCTGGCGCGCCATGTCCCGGATTCAGTTGCTGTCGTCATCACTGATCAACAAGATCGCCGCGGGCGAAGTCATTGAACGGCCGGCGAGCGCGGTCAAGGAACTGCTGGAAAACAGTGTCGATGCGCTGGCGATGCGGATCGAGATCGACATCGTCGCCGGCGGGATGGAGTTGATCCGCATCGTCGATGACGGCGAGGGAATCCATCCGGATGACCTGCCGCTGGCCGTCGCGAGTCATGCCACCAGCAAGATCTGTCAGGCGGACGACCTGTTTTCCGTGCGCACCTTCGGGTTCCGCGGTGAAGCCCTGGCATCGATTGCCGAGGTCAGCCGGTTCCGGATTCGCAGCCGGCAGGCGGAAGCAACGCATGGCAGCGAACTGGAAGTGAACTTCGGCGAGATGTCGCCGGTACGGGAATGCGGTTGTCCGGTCGGCACCAGTATTGAAGTCCGCAACCTGTTCGAGAATGTGCCGGTGCGGCGCAAGTTTCTGAAGTCGGTGTCGACGGAGTTCGGCCAGATTTCCGAACAGTTCACCCGGGTCGCCCTGGCCAACCCCCGCTTGCATCTGGTGCTGCGGCACAACGAGCGGACGGTCTATCAGTTGCCGCCGGTGGATCGGCCGCTCGACCGCATCCGCACCTTTTTCGGCGACGATCTGGCAGAGCAGTTGATCCAGGTCGAATCCGAACATGCCGGCGTGCGGTTGTGGGGTTACGTGGCTCATCCGAGCGTGAGCAAATCGACCCGCAAGCAGCAGTATCTTTTTCTGAACGGCCGCTGGATTCAGGATCGCAGTCTGCAACATGCCCTGACCGAAGCCTACCGCGGTTTGCTGATGGTCGGGCGGCAGCCGGTGGCGTTTCTGTTCTGCGAACTGCCGACCGACAGGGTCGATGTGAACGTACATCCCACCAAGTCGGAAGTGCGGTTTCAGGATACCCAGCAGTTGTTCCGGCAATTGCTGTCGATGCTCCGCAGCAAGTTCCTGTCGATGGATCTGCAAAGCCGCCTCAGCCTGCCAGGAGGCACCCCGGCGGAGGGTGCGGCAGCGCCGTCGTCTGCCACCGGTCCCCGACTGAATTTCGGGACGTCTTATGGCACGGCTGCGGTTGCCCGTCCCGACGTTGCCAGTCAGGCGGCGCAGTCTGAGTTCGTCGACTGGGCACAGTCACAACTGGCAAACTGGTCGCCGGAGTCGCCGGCAGTGCTGACTGAAGCGGCGGATCGGGGCCTGACGACCGCTGAAGCAGGGGCCGACGAGTGGCCGGAGTCGATGCTGCCCCTGCCGGCAACGACGTTGCTGGATGAAACGCAACCCGCGACTGTTCAGGTTCCTGTGGCGCGGGAAAGCGTCCTGCCCGCGACTTCCCGCGCGATGCAGGTTCATGACTGCTATCTCGTGGTGGAGACCGACGAAGGGATCACGGTCATTGATCAGCACGCGCTGCACGAACGGATTCTGTACGAGCAATTCCGCGAACGTGTGCTGAACGGAGCCGTGGAATCTCAGCGACTGCTGATGCCGGTGCCGGTGGAATTGTCTGCCAGGGAAGCGGCGATTCTGGTGGAACAGGCGGAACTGCTGAACCGTCTGGGAGTCGGCGTCGAGGAATTCGGCAAGGACACGGTCCTGCTGACCAAACATCCCGTCATGCTACGTAAACATGACCTGACGGCCCTGGTGCAGGAACTGGCAGAAAGCCTCGACGGGCACGCCGCCAGCGGCCCGACCCGTCGCGATCTGCTGGACGAACTGCTGCACATGATGTCCTGTAAGGCCGCAGTGAAGGCAGGTCAGCGGCTGTCGGCGGAGGAAATCGACGCCCTGCTGCTGAAGCAGCATCTTGTGGATGATGCACATCATTGTCCGCACGGACGGCCGACGGCACTCAAGCTGTCGCGCGAGGAACTGGACCGGCAGTTCGGACGACTGGGCTGAGACAGTCAGTGGGTAGTAAATAGTTGGTAGTGGGTAGAGTTGCCAAACCGGATTCTGCACGTAACCACGCCTGTAAACACCAGCCCGAAGCGCCAGCGAGGGATGAGACCGAACTTCCTCGCTGGCGCTTCGGGCTGGTAAATCGTCCGGGTGAATGGAGGTTGGGGCTTTGTCGTCGCTGTCCACTCTGGCCGTGCGGGGGTATCGGCTGCTGGCGATTCTGCTGGCAGCCTGGTTGATTCACGTCGCTCACCAGCGTCAGGCCGGGATCGGGCAGTCTTTGCTGGTCAGCCTGCCGCAGGTCCAGCAGATCTTTCCCAATGCGGCTCGCCTGCAACACCGCCAACATGGACCGGAGGGGCCAACCCGGCACGAGGGAATCACGGTGCTGGCCGCCGACGGCGAGGTGCTCGGTCAGGTGTTTCGCACTTCCCCGGAGACGGACGACCTCGTGGGTTACTCCGGGCCGAATGACCTGCTGGTGGGGCTGTCGCCAGACGGTAAAGTCGTCGGGGTGCAACTGCTGTCCAGCGGTGACACCGCGGATCATGTCCGCAGCGTCAGAAACCGGCAGGAATTCTGGACGCAGTTCGACCACTGGCGACCTGCCAGCGAACCGTTGCCCGCGATCGAGGCCGTCAGCGGGTCAACGTTGACCAGCCTGACCATTGCGGAAGCGATCCAGCGGCGGTTGTCCGGCAAGTCACTGTCCCTGCGATTCCCCGAGCCCGTCGATCTCGCCGAGGCCCGGGTCGATTTCCCCGCAGCAGCGTCGCTGGTCGCGGACACGCCCCGCCCGGGCTGGCTGCAGGTACAGGACTCTGGCGGAAAATCCCTGGGATATCTGCTGCGGACCTCTCCCGTCACCGATTCCTTGCTGGGCTATGCCGGCCCGAGCGAATCGCTGCTGGCAATCGGCCCCGATCAGCAGACGATTCTCGACATTCACCTCCGCAAGAGCTACGACACACCGGAGTACGTCGAACGCGTGGTCGCTGATCCCGATTATGCCGGTCAACTCGCCGGAGTTCCGATCAGCGACTGGCCGACACTCGATTTCCGCCAGGCCGGGATCGAGGGAATTTCCGGAGCCACCCAGACCAGCTACGCCGTGGCGGAAGGGATTCGCCGGCGACTGCAGGCCGATCAGGCACAGGCTGCCCGTCCAGCCCCCGCTTCCGCGTTCTTCCCGTTTCGCGTCCGCGATGCCGGCTTGCTGCTGTTTGTCGCCGGAGCCTTGTGGATGACGTTTGCTCCGGGAACCCGGAAGAAACGCTGGCGGCGGTGGTGGCAGATCCTGGTCGTCGGCGGGCTCGGACTCTGGCAGGGAGACCTGTTGTCACTGGCCTTGCTGGCAGGCTGGTCGCGGAACGGCACGACCTCCGCAATGGGCAGTACGCTAATTCTGCTGGTATCGGTGTCGTTGCTGGTGCCCTGGTTCTCGAAACAGCAGATTTATTGTCATCAGCTCTGTCCGCACGGCGCTGCCCAGGAATGGCTGGGGCGATTCCGTCGCTGTCACGTCCGACTGCCCGCGCGGCTGTCGAAACTGCTGGGTGTGATTCCCGGACTGCTGCTGATGCTGGCGTTTGGGCTGGCGATCTGTTGGCCCCGATTTGAGCTGGCCTGGCTGGAGCCGTTTGACGGCTGGAGCCTCGGGATCGCTGCGCTCATATCGTTCTGCCTGGCGGTGCTGAGTCTGGCGAGCTCGATTTTTGTCCCACAGGGATACTGCCGTTTCGGCTGCCCGACAGGAGCGTTGCTGAAATTCGTGCGGTCTCACGGTCAGCAGGAACGGTTTGGTCGGCGTGAGGCAGCTGCCGCTCTCCTGCTGGCACTGGCGGGTTTCTGGCTGATGTTACCGGATTCCACGACCGTCCAGGCGGTGAAGCTCAAGGCATTGGACGGCGAGACAGTAAAAGTCGAAACCACCGCTGCGGGGCCGCGACGCCAGGCGGATCTGGCAGGACAGGCCTTTGGCACCACATGGTCAGTCCGGTTCCGCCAGACACCGTCAGAAATTGTCAGCCTGAACCGCATACTCTCCGCAGAGCTGGAGCGGATCGAACAGAAATTGTCGCACTGGCAGCCGGGCTCGGAAACCGCCCAGTTCAATGCGAGTGAAACGACGCTGGAACTGGAATACTCGCAGGAACTGATCGATCTGGTCACGCTGGCGCAGTCGGTCAGCGTCGCCAGCGGGGGCGCCTACGACATCACCGTCGGCCCGCTGGTCGATGCCTGGGGTTACGGCCCCACCGGCCCTCTCAGGAAACCGCCGACCGATGAGCAGATCCAGCGTCTGCTGGCCGCCACGGGTGCGGACAAATTGAATGTGATCGGCGAATACTCATCACTGCAAAAAACGGTGCCGGAATTGAAGATTGATCTCGGTTCGCTGCTGCATGGCTACGCGGCGGATCGTCTGCACGAACTCCTGAAAGAACAGGGCGAACAGGATTTTCTGATTGATGTCGGCGGTGAATTGCGCTGCGCGGGAAGCTGGCAAGTGGGGGTGGACCGGATCGCTGCCGGGCCGCAGGTCACCGTCCGCCTGGCCAACGCCGCGCTCGCGACGTCGGGAACCTATCGTCCTGCGGCAGACGGAACCGCAGAAACCCGGCATCTGATTTCCCCCCGGACGGGGCGTCCGGCCGAGTCGCCCCATTTGCTCTGCAGTGTGGTTGCGCCGACGGCCCTGCAAGCTGACGTCTGGGCCACGGCTCTCTTTCTGGTGCCACGCGATCAGGCCCTGCGACTGGCCGGGGAACAGGGCTTCAGCCTGTTACTCATCGACCGGGATGGCCAGCTGACCAAAACCGGCCTGTTCGCGGAGTCAGCGAACCCATAACCAGTGGTCGTGTCGTACGGCGCGTTATCACGTGCGGCGGGTCGGACGGGTTTTCGGCCGCGGACGCAGGAGAATCCAGACGGCGACTCCGACGATCGCCGTGGGAATCAGCACCTTGAAGGGGATACGGCTGCGGGCGACCAGAATCAGGCCCAGCAGCCAGCCTGCTACCTGCCAGAGCGGCACGCGCGCCCAGGCCGCCTCGCGATACGCCGTCGGCAGTGCCAGCCAGATCGCTCCCAGCAACAGCGAGGCCCGCAGCAAAGCCCCGGTCCAGAGGGAGGGTGCCTGAGACGGCGAGGCCATCCAGGTGACAATTCCCAGCACCGCGCAAACACAGGTGAGCACTCCCAGCAGGGTGCGGTTGACCGGGACATCCGTGGCAGCCATTGTCAGCCAGATCCTTTCAAAAGACGGGAGTGCCCGGGGACGTCAGTGGCGAACCCCCGATTCTGCCTGATTTACGCAAAATGCGTGAACCTTTGCACTTCCTGTGAAACGGTGTTTGCGGAATCCCCCAATCTGGTTACACTCCGGCAATTCCTGCTGGAGGACGCTCCCGCGGAAACCGGACGAACCGGTGTGCAGAACCGGACACAGGGCGTGTTCCCGTCTGCAGGTCGGTCAAATTGCCAAACAATTGCCTGGACGGCAACTGCTGCCCCAGCAGAATGCCCAGGACGGAAGGGACTCCGTCATGTCGACTGCGCCTGTGAAGCTGCTGCATGCGGCCGATGTGCGGCTGGACGTGCCGCTGCGCGATCTCGGCAAGTTACCGCGTGACGTCATGGAACTGGTCGCCGGTGCGACGCTGATCGCGTGGGACCGGCTGGTCGATGCCGCCATTACCCATGGTGTCGACGCGCTGCTGCTGACGGGAAATACCTTTGACGCCGCCACGGAAAGTCTCGCGGCCGATGTCGCCTTGCGACGCGGATGCGAACGCCTCCTCGAACATGACATTCCCGTCTTCGTCGTTCCGGGATTTCTCGATCCACTGTCCGCCTGGCAGCAGATTCCCGCGCTTCCTGAAAACGTCACCCTGTTTGATTCACCCTGGGATGCAGCCGTCGATCTGACGGACAGCGGACGCCTGCTCGCCCGGCTGTTGCCGGTGTCCTCGGCCACTGATATTTCTCCTCCCGAACTGCAGCGGTTGCAGGCTCAGGTGAAATCAGCGCGCGATGCCGGTTCGATTTCCGTCGGTCTGCTGTGGCACGACGCTTCCTCAGACGAGGACAACGCGGAACCGGAAGAACGACGGTTCGCCGCCCTGAACGTCCTCTGCTGCGGCAAAAACGTGGACGATGCGTATCTGCCGGTCACCGATGGTCCGATCCAGCGTCAGGCAGCGCCGCAAGGTATGACGGCCGACGACCTGGGGCCGCAGGGAGCCACATTGTTGCAGTTCGACGGCCAGCGGCAGTTGCAGCGGCGCTTCATTGCGCTGGGGCCTGTGCGACGCGAACGGCTGGTCGTGCAACTGGAGGCAGCCCGTCATCGGGACGAACTCTGCGAACAGATGCTGATGCAACTGGAAGAGTTGCCATCCTTGCCCGGAGAACAGATGCGGGTGATTCGCTGGAGCTTCCAGGGACCGGCCGCAGCGCGCCAGCGATTGAAGTTCGATGAGGCCGCCGCCCAGGAAGTGCTGGAAACGCTGACGGGGCTGACCGATCAACCCGGCGGACTGCGGTATCTCCATGAGCCGGTCCCGCTGTGGATGGATCAGGCGGTTACGACCGAACTCGGTGATCTGTGGCGGGAATACCTGGAATACTTCGATGAGCTCCCGCCCATGACCACCGACGAACTGCGGCGGCTGGCAGCAGAACTGCGGCCTCAGCAGGCAGTTCCCTCCGGACCGTGGGAACGCTGGCTGCTGCAGATGGACGCCCAGGCGGTCAAACAGCGGGCTCGCAAGTATGCCCGCAAGTGGTTCGCCACCACCTGATGTTCCCCACTGCGGATTGTCCGCCACCACCAGCTGTTTTCAGCGTGATGTTTTCACCCCGAATGCCAGACACGGTATCCGGCTCTGGACTCTCGACTCCAGACTCTGGACTTCCCCGAAAGGGCCAGCGGAGCCAGCCCGATGAGAATTGACGGAATTGAAATCGAGCGGTTCGGTGCCTGGAGAAATTTCTCCCAGTCGCTGCATCCGCAAGGATTGAGTGTGATCTACGGCCCGAACGAGGCCGGCAAGACCACGCTGCTGCGGTTCATTCGCGGCATCCTGTACGGCTTCCCGACCGATGATGCTCCACAGGCCCGCCGGAATCGCCGTCAGGATGCGATGAGCGGGTCGCTGCGGCTGCGGCATCGCGAGCAGTCCTATCACGTGCATCGGGTCTCGCGCGGCGATGATGCCGGACTGATCTCGATTCGCGGTCTGGAACCCGGCCAATCTCCCGGTCGCGTTCTGGGCGAAGTGCTGTCCGGCACCGACGAAAAACTGTTTCAGTCGGTGTTCGCCGTCGGTTTGCCCGAACTGCAGGAGTTCGCCACACTCGCAGAGGACGAGGTCGCCCGCCATTTGTATGGCATGACGCTCGGACCGCAGGGGCAACTGCTGATGGAGTTGCCGCGCCGCATCGAGCGCGAGCTGGAACGCACCTGGCCAAAAGAGGGCGGCAAGGGCATCGCGGGCGAACTGCAGGAAAAGCACCGGGAACTCACCCAGCAGCTGCAGGGTTACAAGCCGCAGCGGGACCGCTACCGCACCCTGATCCGGCAAAAGGGTGAAGTCGAACACAAGATCGCCGGCTACAAGGCGCATCACAGCGAACTGCAGATGCAGTTGCGCGGGCATCAGTTCATGGCGAAAGTGCACCCTGCCTGGGAACGGGTGCGGAACCATCGCCGGGAACTGGCAGGAATTCCGGATCTGCGCAGCTTCCCGACCGATGGACTCGGCCGGCTGGATCGGCTGGAAACCGATCGCGACAGCGCACTGCGGACGCGCGACGACCTGCAGCGCGATCTGCGCGAAATCAACAAGCAAATTCAGGCGACGGTCTCGGATGACAGCATCCGCCGGTTCGCCGGCTCGATTCGCGCGCTCAGCGAGCAGCGGTCACAGTGGGACGACGTCCGCCAGCACATGCTGGACCTTGAACGTCGGGCAGCCGAACATGATCGGGAACTCTCGGGGAAAATTGCAGAAATCGGCCCTCGCTGGACGCTCGAACGTCTGGAGGCCATGGTCGACACCCCGGAAGGTCACGGCCGGTTTGTACAGGCGGCGATGCAGTTTCAGCAGGTCCGCGTACGGACCAGTCGCCGGCAGAAGAAATACAAGCGTCTGAGCAACTCCTGCCGCGATCGCGAACTGGCGCTGCGGACAGAACTGATGCACCTCGGCATCGACGACAGCGCGCTGGAACATCCGCTGGAACTGGCGAAGGAACGGCTCACGCAGTTGACCGAACTGGGGCGGATGCAACTACAGGCTGCCGAACTGCGGCAGCGGGCCGAATCGATCGATCACCAGATTGAACGCATGCGGGAACGTCTGGGCCTGCCGGACTGGGTGTGGGTTCTGCTGGCGTTCTTCGTGCTGTCCGGCATCGGTCTGTTTGTTGCCGGGCTGTCGGCCAGCGTTTCGACCGGCTGGCTGGTCGGTTTGATCTACATGGTGCTGGCCCTCACCGCTGGCGGCACGACCTGGGCTTTGAAACTGCAATTCGAGAACGAGATGCAGGATCAGGTCGCAACGCTGCGGGAACAACGCAACCGTTATGACAGCCAGCGGTATGACACCGAACGCCGGATTCATGAACTGATCGAACTGCACGGTCTGCGAGATGCTGAAGCCGGCGAGTTGCCGCACCAGGTGGATGCCACCGATGGCCGGCTGATCTCACTTGCGGCAGATCGTCTGGCCCAGCTGGAACTGGCCCAGCGCGAGTATCAGCGGATTCTGGATATCCGCAAAAAACTGAGCGTGATCCGCGGCAACCTGCAGGGATACCAGCGGGAACTGACGTCCGCACGTCGGAACTGGTGCGACACCCTGAAGTCGCTGGGCTACGACGAAGTGATTGACATCAAGGCCGCGTTCAGCCAGTGGCAGATGGTCACGTTCGCCCGGGAGTTGCGACGTCGCGGAGCAGATGCCCGACGTGAGTTGCGCGGTCTGCGGGAAGACTGGGAGCGGTTCCGTCAAAAGGTGGAAGATCTCGGCCGGCGGATGCGGGCAGAGAACATCGATTACCAGCAGCCGTTCAAGGCTCTGGAGCGGTGGGAAGAAGAACTGCGGATGTGGATTCACAGCCGGCAGGAATACCGCCGGCTGGTGAAAGACCGCAAGGTGCGGCGTCAGGAAGCCGACGACTTCCAGAAGCGCGTCGATCAGTTGCAGCAGCAGATTGCGGCCTTGCTCCAGCAGGCCAATGCCACCGACCGGGCCGATCTGGAACGCAAGCTCCAGTTGTTCCAGCGACGTCAGCAGGTGGTGGTGCTGCTGGAACAGGCGCAACGCGACCTGGAATCGATCGCCAAAACCGAACCGGAGCTGGCGATTGTCGATGAAGATCTGGGCCGGTTTCATGCGGAGAGCAACAGCGAGGCAATTCGCCGGATCACTCGGGAAGCGACCGATCTGGAAAACCAGCTGCAGGAACTGTTCGAGCAACTGGGCACGTTCAAACAGGAGCTGAAGGCGCTGTCAAATGATCAGCAGTCCAGCCGGATTCGACTGGAACTACAACAGACCACAGAACGGCTGCACGATGCGTGGGAAGACTGGTATGCGACGGCAGTCTCCAATGAAACGCTGGACCTGGTCGGGGCCATGTTCGAGCAATCGCATCAGCCGGAAATGCTCGCCGCTGCCATCCCGTTCCTCGAAAGCCTGACGCTGGGCAAATATCACCGGCTCTGGACCCAACTCGGACGCCGGCAGCTGTTCGTCGATGAGGAGAACGGCACGCCGCGTCCGGCGGAACAGCTCTCCGGCGGCACCCGGGAACAGTTGTTCCTGGCGATCCGGCTGGCGATGGTGAAAGCGTTCGCACGGCAGGGCATTGAACTGCCGATGGTGCTGGACGACGTCACCGTCAACTTCGACCAGGAACGGTCGGAAGCCGCGGTGCGCACACTGCTGGACTTCGTCGCCGATGGCCAGCAGGTCCTGGTCTTTACCAGCCATCTGCACTTCGCCCAGATGTTCCAGCAACACGGCGTGGAACCGGTCTTCTTGCCGGCCCGTGAACGTCAGGAAACTGAATCGTCCTGGGAAGAACGTCTGGCCGGCTGACATTTCTGATCCGGACTCTGTGACACAAAAAGTACCCGGCGGCGATCACCGGGAAAACAAATACGCGAAAGCAGGCAGTGCGATTGCTGGCGGACACCGATGAACCACAACCGGCCGTGCCCCGCTGGCAACGCGTGTTGTGGTGGTGCGCGCTGCTGGGTTACGTCGCCGTGTTGCTGACCGCCACGCACTTGCCCCGTCCGCCCATTCAGCATCTGCCGGTCCGGAACGACAAGGTGCTGCACTTTCTCGCGTACTTCGTATTCGGTCTGCTGCTGGGCATGCGAACAATTCGCACCTGGCGGAAGGCGGTCTTCTTCCTGGCCATCATCCAGACATTCGCGATGTTCGATGAACTGACCCAGCCGTTCTTTCGCCGGACGACGGACATTTTCGACTGGCTGAGCGATGGCGTAGGCGGTGCCTGCGGGATTCTCGCCGGCATGCTGTTACATAGCCTGTTGCGTCAAATTGCCGGGCAGTTCTCCCTGTTGCTCCGGCGGATCGCATCTCGCTCCGCGACGAAATCGGCAGAATCCCTGACCTGATTTTCCCGTCGGCAATTTCTTCGCGCCCGCGGTCTTTCCCCATCAGACGAACGCTTCCGGCCCCTCGCTATTCCGCTTGCAGATTCGCGATGCTGCACGCGCCCCGAAGCCCCCCGCACAATCGACATATTCAGAATAATCATCACAATCGTTAAAACCAGAACGTCTGTGTTTCATCCCCTTGGCGCAAGTTCGCGGGGAATCCCCTGCGTCCATGACGCATCCTGGACAGCAACTCCTTTCAGCGTCGTTGCTTACGACAAATGTTAACATGTAGCGATTGTAGTGATTCTTTGTCTGGCACGGATTCTGCCAGCAATATCAATTATTCCGACAACAACGATTGCAGCGATTTTAACGACTGTATCGTGCTCGTCGAATCCGCGACCGGTAGCACGCAATTGATGTGCCCGGCGCTGCTCAACCTGTGTTTGAGCGTGAGGTGCGACCTGAGAGACCGCCCCCTGCGCTGAGGTGGAAGGGACGGACGGGAGTGTGGACCCCGGCCGTCCCTGCCGTGGAATCCCTTGATCACCGGCAGACAGCTGTCTGCCGGTGATCAAGGAGCCCGGTTCCCGCACACCCATACGGCTTTCACAAATTTCGCCGACCGGAACGGTTGGCCTGTTCTTCTGAAAAGGTGACGAACCATGTTGAACTCTGGATTCTGGAAAGGAGCCTGGCAGCGTGCTGTCGCTTGCCGCCAGCTCTGGCAGGATGAAGGTGGGCTGATCCTGTCCGCCGAACTCATCATCATCGTGACGCTGGTCGTGATCGGCCTGATCACCGGCCTGGCCTGCCTGCAGCAGGCGGTCGTCACCGAACTGCAGGACGTAAGCGGCGCTCTGCATGGCATGAACCAGTCGTACGGCACTCCGACCTTCTTCGGCTGCCGCAAGATCTGGGGATCGACCAGCTGGAGCGGGGGTTCCAGCTACTATGACCGTCGCTTCTTTTCGGGAGTGACTGCGACCGCTCCCGCGTATGAACTGGGAGGCGGCGTGCCCTACGCAGGGCCAGCGGCTCCGGGCAGGATCATCGAGAACGCTCCGGTCGTTCCCGTTGCTCCCGAGACCTGCACCACCTGCCCGCCGGAAGCAGTTGTCACTCCCCCGACGACCACTCCACAGCTAACGCCGATTCCCGAAGCCGGCTGCGTGGAATGCACTCCGGAATCCCTGCAGTCACCGCTGCCAACGCCCATCCCGACACCGCCGTCGCCACAGCCGGAAATCCCTCAGGGACCGGTGCCACAGATCCTGCCCCAATACAATTGAAGACGTCCTGTGAGAGCGTCCTGAAGACTGCCTGACGAAACGATACGACGAAATCGTCACCGATGGCCGCATGACCTCGATCTTCGGATCAGTTCATGCGGCCATTTTTGCGTTTTGGGACTGCCGTGGCAGGGCGACTCCGGTCGCCCTGCCACAATCATTACGGTTCACTGGCGATTCAACGGCCAATTCCCCACCATACGATTACTGTCGGTCTGACCGACGGCGTCTGGAAAAGCGGGTTTGATGTACTCAGGAACTGGCAACGACAGTCGACGACGATTGTCGCTGCGTGGAAATTCACACCATGATGCGCTCCATTGGTTGGCTGGCAGTGTGCGGACTGCTGACGGTAACTCCGGTTTATGCCCAGCGGGATCTGACCGACATCCCGGTTCCCGATCCGGCCGAGGAACTGAAAACTTTCACAATTGCCGAGGGTTTTGAGGTCAATCTGTTCGCAGCCGATCCCCTCATCCACAAGCCGATCCAGATCAACTTCGATCCGCAGGGCCGGCTGTGGGTTGCAGCCTCGGAAGTCTATCCGCAGATCGCACCGGGACAGGTCGCGAACGACAAGATCCTGATTCTGGAGGACACCGACGGTGACGGCGTGGCCGATAAAACCACGGTCTTTGCCGAAGGACTGTTAATTCCTACCGGTGTCATTCCCGGCGACGGCGGTGCCTATGTCGCCAACAGCACCGAGCTGTTGCATCTGGCGGACACCGATGGCGACGGCAAGGCCGATCAGCGGCGGGTCGTGCTGTCCGGCTTCGGCACCGAGGACACGCACCACATCATCCACACGTTCCGCTGGGGACCGGAGTCGCTGTTCTATATGAACCAGTCGATCTACATCCACAGTCATGTCGAAACACCGTACGGCGTGAAGCGGCTGAATGCCGGCGGTATCTGGCAGTTCCGGCCCGAGACGCTGCAACTCGACGTGCTGGCCCGCGGCTGGATCAATGCCTGGGGCCACGCCTTTGATCGCTGGGGACAGTCGTTTGTGACCGATGGAGCCGGCGGCGAGGGGATCAACTATCTGGTCCCGGGCGCTGCCTATCCGACTGCGTTTGGCGTTTCCGAAGTGCTGCATGGCCTGAATCCCGGCAGCCCGAAGTACTGCGGTCTGGCGATTGTGGATGGTCCCCATCTGCCGGCCGAATGGCAGGGGAACCTGATCACGCACGATTTTCGCGGGCATCGCGTGTGCCGGTTCATCGTGGAAGACAGCGGTTCCGGTTTCAGTTCGCAACAGCAGCCGGACCTGATCAGCACCAGTCACGTCGCTTTCCGCCCGATCGATGTCCAGCAGGGACCAGACGGAGCCATTTACATTGCGGACTGGTACAACCCGATTATCCAGCACGGCGAAGTCGATTTCCGCGATCCGCGCCGCGATCATGTGCATGGCCGGATCTGGCGAGTCACGGCGAAGGGGCGGCCCCTGGCTCCGCGTCCGCAACTGATCGAAGCCGGGATTCCGGAATTGCTCAAGGCCCTGACGGCCGAAGAAAGCTACACCCGTCAACAGGCGAAGCGAATTCTGAAAGAACGCGGCGCCGAGGCGGTGCTGCCGGAACTGACGAAGTGGGTTCAACACCTGGACCGCCAGTCCCCTGCCTTTGCCCACCGGCAACTGGAAGCCTTGTGGTTGTATCAGGCGCTGGATGTGGTCCAGCCGGAGTTATTGACTGCGGTGCTGCATTCGCCGGAGCCGCGTGCCCGGGCTGCAGCCGTGCGGGTGCTGCCTCACTGGGCCAGCCGCCTGGATCAGCCGGAAACGTTGCTCGCAGACGCAGTACACGATGAATTTCCCCGCGTCCGCCTGGAGGCCGTCCGGGCGCTGGCAGCAATCCCGACGGTCCGCTCTGCGGAGCTGGCCTTCGCCGTAATCGATTCACCGATGGATTCGTTTCTGGAATACGCAACCCGCCAGACTGTGCGGGAGCTGAAACCGGTCTGGCTGCCGGCGGTGCTGGCGGGCAAGTTTGAAACCGATGGCAAATTGCCGCGACTGTTGTTCGCGTTGAATGCCGCGCAAGCGACCGAGATTGTGCCGCAACTGGTGCAGAATCTGGAAGCAGGCCGGGTGGCAGACGCCGAACGTCCGCGCGTACTGGAACTGATCGGCTCGCTCGGCGCTCCACAACATCTGCAACTGGTACTGCAACAAGCCGTCGCGACGGGAACTCCGCCCGCGGAAGTCGCCGATTTACTGCGAGCCTTGAAGACCGCTCAGATTCGACGGAATGTCCGACCGGCGGGCGACCTGCAACCGGTGGTCCAGTTGCTGAAATCGATGACTCCCGAAGTCGCGCAACTGGCGGCGGAATGTGTGGGAGCCTGGAAACTCGTCGCAGCAGTGCCGGAACTGGAACTGCTGGCAAATTCCGGAGCGACCAGTGAAGGACTGCGACGAGCCGCAATTCTCGCGCTGGCCAGCATCGGCAATGCACCGGCGCTGCAGACGCTCAAGACCCTCGCCGCCTCGGATGCTCCAGAACCGATCACTGCCAGCGCGATCGCGGCGCTGGTCTCTGCCGAACCGCAAGCCACGGCGGCACTGGCGATCAACTGGCTGGAACGGTCCCAAACGCCGCCCCAGCAGGAAGCTGTGATTCAGGCGTTCCTGCAGAAACAGGGAGCCCCGGACCAACTGGCTGCGGCACTGAGCGGGAAAAAACTTCCGGCCGATGTCGCAAAAATCGCCTTGCGGACAGTAACCGGCAGCGGCCGTCCGGAACAAAAACTGGTTGAAGCACTCACCACTGCCGGCGGCATCACGAACCAGGCAGTGGAACTTTCGCCAGCGGAAATGACGGCGATGGTCAACGAAGTCCGCCAGCAAGGTGACCCCGCACGCGGAGAGCAGATTTTCCGACGTCAGGATCTCTCCTGTCAGAAGTGTCACGCGATCGGCGGCGCTGGTGGCAAGGTCGGTCCCGACCTGATCAGCATCGGTTCCAGTGCCCAGATTGACTATCTCGTTGAGTCGTTGCTGGCTCCGAACAAGAAGATCAAGGAAGGTTACCAGACAGCAGTCGTCGTCACCGAGGACGGCAAGGTGCTGACGGGCATCAAGGTCCGGCAGTCCGATGATGCCCTGATCCTGCGGAACGTCGATGACCAGGAAATCGCGATTCCGCTCTCGACGATCGACGAGGAAATTTCCGGCAGTTCGCTGATGCCTGCCGGACTCACCGACAAGCTGACGAAGTCGGAACTGCTGGATCTGACGCGGTTCCTGTCGGAACTGGGCAAGCCGGGGGCTTATGCGATCAATCCGACGGTAGCGGTTGCTCGCAGCTGGGAAGTGCTGCAACCTGACGAAGCCGCATTCATGCGATTGCGACGCACCAGCGATGCCCAGGTGATGGCCGACGACTCGAACCTGCAATGGCAACCGGTTTACAGCACAGTGGCAGGCCAGCTGCCAGTGAACGATCTGCCTGCCTTTGAAACGAAGGCCAACCAGTTCTTCGGTGGCCGCAGGGTCGCTTTTGTCAGAACCTGGATCGATATGGCCGAACCTGGGGAAGTGACTCTCAACTGGAACGATGTCAGCCAGCTGCAACTGTGGGTGAACCGCCAGCCGGCAGAGATCTCACCGGGCATGAAAGTCAGACTGCCGGTCGGCCGGATCCCGATCGCAGTCGCGGTGGATTTGCAGCAGCGGAAAGAGGCGGTGCGTCTGGAAATCACCCGATGACGGCGAGCGTCGCAAATCCGGGAGACCACGGTTGACCGGCAACAGGGCGATGGGGTCCAATCTCAGGACATCCCGTCGCCCTGTGTTGCCTGTGCCTCTCTAGACTTCGCGACCTGTCTGTCCAACAAGGAAATCCGCCATGAGCTGTTTGCTGGTTCTGCGTCATGCGACAATCATGAGTTTCGCGATCATCGCGGGCATCGGCATCTGCTGCAGCCCTGTGCGAGCCCAGTCGGGATCTGGCAAAGTCCCCTCGATTGCCGGGCGAATCACTGGGATCGAGACCAAAGGGCGCACCACCACCGTGACATTCACGGATGAGGCCGGGACGGAATACGAATTTCCGCTCACTCCCAAAACCGAAGTGGAGATTGTCTCAACAGGCGATGATGGCTTTCTGGCTCCGGGGAAGCTGGTAAAGATCGATGCGATCCAGAGCAATAATGCTTTCTTCGGGAGTACGTTCGCGGTTTATCCTGACTATGCGGGCCGCATTCAGCCTGCCCGGGCGGTCAAGGCTCCGGCAGTGCCTGGACAAAGCCAGAACCTGCATATCGTCACGGGAGAAATTGTGCGACTGGACGACAAGGGCGACGGCAAATATCACCTGCTGCAGCTCAAGGTGAACCCGAAGTCCGAGTTAACGGTCTATGTCGAGCCGTCTCATCGCGTGAATGTGATTTCCACCGATGGCAGCGCGCTGCAGGAAGGTCAGTCTGCGACGGTAATCGGCCGGGCGACAGGCTCCCGACTGCAGGTCGCTAAAATCACGGTGAACACCGGTGAAACGCTCAAGTCGGACGATGCGCCGCCGGCAGAAAAGAAAGAGTGATCTGCACGAATTCCAGATCGCGAAACCGCCAGCGGGAGACGTGGATCGCTTGGGGTTTCGCGATTTTCCAACACATTCTGAAGTGTGATCAACTTGGGTGACAAACCCCGCAAGATCCGGATTGACCTGCGCAAGAACCGTTCGACCGCAGCGCGGCGGAACGATTTCACGCGCGCTGCGGAAGATCCGGATGCCAGCCTTGAGGACATGAAATCCGGCGAACGGGTATCCGGCAAAGGTTCGCTCAGCCGCCGGCGCACGATCATCGGCGAGGTGGACGCCGCGGGCAACGTAATTCGCGACGTCGATTTGACGACCTGTCGCGCTGGTCGGGTAATCCGGGCTGTCGGCGCAACGCAATGCCTGGTTATCGACGACGAATCACACGCCACAGTCGAATGCACGGTGCGCCGCGTCCTGAGAACGATGTCGTCCGATGAACGGACGGTGGTCGTCACCGGAGACCGGGTGCTGTATCAGCCCGGTGATGACCAGCGGGGCGTAATTGAACGCGTAGAGCCGCGTACCGGAGTGCTGACCCGGGGGCATCAGTACCGCGAACATGTGATCGTGGCCAACGTCTCGCTGGTCGCGATTGTCGTTTCCGTGCAGCAGCCGGCACTGAAGCCGGCGTTAATCGACCGTTTTCTGATCAGCGCTGCCAAGGGCGGAGCGAACGCCCTCATCTGTCTCAACAAGTGCGACCTGGTCGATCCGGTCGATCTGCAGCCGGTCATCGGACTTTACAGCCAGCTGGGTTATCCGACGATTCCGACCAGCACGACCACCAGTGCCGGCCTGACACGGTTGCGCAGTTATCTGCATGGCCAGGAAACGGTTTTCACCGGCCAGAGCGGGGTTGGCAAGTCATCCTTGCTGAATGCCCTCAATCCTGCCTGGCAGCTCCGCACCGGTGCGGTGAGTGACTGGTCACAAAAAGGGAAGCACACCACGCGGTATGCCCAGTTGCTGGAACTGCAGGAAAACAGCTGGGTGGTCGATACTCCGGGCATTCGGCAACTGGAACTCTGGGGAGTCTCGCGGGGAGAAATCGAAGGCTACTTCCGCGAATTCCGGCCGTTCGTTCCTGGCTGCAAGTATCCCAACTGCCTGCATCTGGAAGAGCAGGACTGTGCGATCAAGTCGGCAGTGCGGCTGGGGCTGATTTCCCGCCTGCGCTACGAAAGTTACACGCGGCTGGTCGAAGGCGATGAATCGTAGTCACTGATCGTGGCCAGTTGAAATGACCTCGCAGATGGCGTTACGGCGTCTCGAACTCAATTCGCTGCCCGGGAACGAGACGACTTCCGGTGAGCCCGAACTCTGCGGTAGCCGCTCCGGCAGGAATGCTGAACTCCAGTTTTTCACCGGGCAGCAGACATTTAAACAACGTAATTGACCGGATGTCTCCCACACTCGGCCAGGCATCGAAATACAACGGAGCGATTCCAGTGTTCGTGATCGTCCCCCGGGTGACGCGACCATCGGTTTCGAGACGAGTCAGTCGAAAGCGATAACCGCAGGCCATGCCTGCCTGACGGAGACGGTCGAGCCCGGCGTGTTGCGGTTGATCATTGCCGATCATGAACGTGAGATGAAATCTCGCAGCAGCCGCTTCAAACCGTTCGCCGTTCGGTCCACGTGCCGCCAGAGCGCGCCGCTGGTCATTGCTGTTGCAATAGCTGAACTCGCCGCCAGCAGGCGACGCTTGCCAGCGATCGCGTCCCAGCGTGTTCCAGTTGGGTTCGTTCTCTTTCGCATGCTGCTTGCAGAGAAACGAATCATCGAACAGTCCGAACCGCAGCCGTTTCAGTTCGGGCTGGCGGGTGAAGGGAGCCCGGTCTTCATCGGCGGCATCGACCGAAATCATCCACGGCGTTTCCCGGAACCGCTGCGTGAGGTGATTGAGGAAGCGGATCTGGAACTCCCTCGAGGGAAAGGTCTTTCCCAGAGTCTCCGGGCCGTCGTAGATGTGATATTCCGACCAGAGGCCAAACCCGACTTGCAGATATGCCAGCCGCGGATCGGTGTCATACCGGGCAGCGAATTGCTCGAAGAAAGCCAGAACCATCCGCTGGTATTCCGGATGCGACCAGTCCGGAAAACCCGTCGGCTGCCCTTCACTGTCTGCGGTTACAGGACGGTAGCCGTCGATCGCGGCCAGGTAAGCGGGAACCGCTGCCGGTTTTCCCGGGTAAGTGTCAAAGAATCGCAGAATGGCCTGATGCTTGCGGGCAGCGATGGCTGCCAGCTTGCGGTCGATGACCGTCCAGTTATAGACATCGCGACCGGTCACGACGTCTCCGTAGCCGACGTAAGAAAACTCCAGTTGAATAGCATCGGTCGCGGCATGTTCGGAATCGTCCCAGAGTACGATTCCCGTTCCCGGCTGCACTCCGGTGATCTGGCGGGTCAGGGGCACCGGTTGAAATACGCTCCCGGCGAGTTCAGCGGCCCCGACAAGAGCGCCGCCCGCACCGGAATTGAAATTCAAGCAGACCACCAGACAGAAAGTCATCTTGCCTGGTGCTTGCTGAAGCCAGCGCAAGAGCGCTGGCCCACCATGAAAGCGACCCACTTTTGTCGCGGGGCCTGACCCACCCGGTTGAACGCGTTTGGGTAGCAGTGTTTTCCGCAGTTTGCTGATCAGGCCTGCCATGCAGGTTGCATCCTTTCCGGGCATGTTGTGAAATCCGGGTTGTTGCTCGCTGATCTCGCCCCACCGGTCCATCTGCGATCGGACTGTGTATGGCCAGCATGACCATCAATACCTCACCCGAATCACGGTGTCCTATGCGCCCGGCTCCGGTTTTCTATCTGCTGGCAATTCTTGCGCGGCTGGCGATTTGTCCCTCAGCATACGCAGCAGATGCGGCGACGTCAGCAGACCTGGCACTCGAGCCGCCGTTCATCAATACCAGCCCCGGTCCTGAATATGCGGATGACCGGCGCGACTATGCAATGACCATCGGTCTGGAACGTACTCCGCAGGGACGGTTGTGGGCGGCCTGGGTAGCCGGCGGCGACAGCGAGTTCGGTTACTTTGTGGTGGCCAGCAGCGACGATGATGGCCGGACCTGGTCGCACCCGCGGCTGGTCATTGATCCACCGGAAGGCCCGCACGGTCTGGCCCGGCGGATTCTGGTCGGCAACCTGTGGACTGATCCGACCGGCCGGCTGTGGCTGTTCTTTGATCAGTCGCTGGGATATTTCGATGGCCGTGGCGGTGCCTGGGCCATCACTTGCGCGAACCCGGATGCCGATCAGCCCGCCTGGTCAGCGCCGCGCCGCATCTGGCACGGAGCCACACTCAACAAGCCGACGGTGCTGAAAGACGGCACCTGGCTGATGCCCGTGTCCCTGTGGACCCGCAGCCGGATTCACGCCGCGACAGAACACCGGATGCGTTCGATTGCTCCGGAGCATGTTCCTGCGGGATTCCGCGATCAATACCCGGACCTGGACGCTCAGCGGGCTGCTCACGTCTTCGCGTCGACTGATCAGGGCGAAACCTGGACTGATCGCGGTAGTGTGGTCTTCCCGGAATCACACTTCGACGAACACATGACCGTGGAACTGCGCGACGGTCGCCTGTGGATGCTGGCCCGCACGAAAGAGGGAATTGCGGAGAGTTATTCTGCCGATGCCGGTCGAACATGGACCGCACCGCAGTTGCGGTTTCCGCACGTCAGCGCGCGGTTTCACCTGCGTCGACTGGCTTCGGGCAATCTGTTGCTGGTAAAGCACGGCAAGATCGACGAGCGGACGCAGGGACGCTCGCATCTGACGGCCCTGCTCTCGAGTGACGATGGACAGACCTGGCAGGGCGGACTGTTGCTGGACGAACGCAACGGCGTCTCTTATCCCGACGGCGTCCAGTCCCCGGACGGTAGCCTCTACATTTCCTACGATCGCGAGCGTGCGAAAGAACGCGAGATCCTGTTCGCGAAGTTCACGGAAGCCGACATCCTGGCCGGCAAGCTCGTCACAGAATCGTCGCGACTTAAAAACCTGATCAGCAAGGCGACCGGTACGGCGGCCATGGCCGCAGAAACCCGCAGCAAGGTGCAGGCTCTGGAAGACGCGAAATCAGATCGTACCTCAATCCCGTACGATGGCATTACGCCGAACAAGCTGGTGTGTGATACGACCCTGCGGCGACTGCCGGATGGTTCGTGGGTTTTGTTCCTGCTCGCGGGGGATGATTTCGAGCCGTCGCCGAAGAACTACATCGGTCTGACCCGCACCCGTGACGAAGGCCGCACCTGGACGCCGCTGGAGCCTGTGGACACCACCTTTCCGCGTTCCGGCAAGACGAGCGGTCAGGGACCGACCGAGTTGATGGTGCTCGGGCAGCGATCCACGCTGTTCTTCTCCACGCATTCGGAAACCTGGGGCAGGGACTGGAAGTCGTGGCAGATGACCAGCGACGACAACTGCCGGACCTGGAGCAAGCCGGTGCCAATCCCCGGCCGGCTGGCCAATTTCACCTTCATCCGTGGTCACATCGTCACCAGAGACGGGCGGATTCTGTTGCCATTCCAGCACTATGTCGGTCCCGGTCCGGATGTTCCCGCCCCGCCTGCGGAAGAGCGGCCGTGGCACCAGGCGTTGCGCCACTACGTCAGTAATCCCCGCAACGGGGTGCTGATGAGTGCCGATCGCGGCCAGACCTGGACGGAACATGGCAATATCCGGCTCACGGACGATGATCGGTATCACGGCTGGGCAGAAGACACGATCGGCGAACTACAGGACGGCCGTATCGTGATGCTGATTCGCGGCGACCGGCTCGGCGGTGTGCTGTACCGGGCCGAGTCTCCGGACGGCGGGCGCACCTGGCCGGAATTCGCGACGAAGACCGACATTCCCAACCCTGGCTCCAAAGCCATGCTGTATGCCTTGGGTAACGATGCCTTTGCATTGTTGCACAACCCCAATCCCTCCCATCGCAGTCCGCTGGCTCTGTGGGTCAGCTTTGATGGCCTGAAGACTTGGCCGTATCGACGGGTGCTGGTGCCGGAATCGTGCGATGGCCCGAAGGGCCGGCTGAATTATCCCGATGGCTTCGTGAGCGAAGACCGTCAGTGGCTGCACTTCGCCTTTGACGACAATCGCCACCGGGCAGTGCATTACAGTGCAAAGCTGCCCCCCGTGCCATAAGACCCACTGCCACAGGAGAGCTCTCCGCCGCCAGACATACCCGGCATTACAGCTGCGGACGTCTGGCGGGTTGCTGTCGGACCTCTACTCCGGGACGCCACCGTCAGAATCAGCCGGTGGCGGGAATTTCGCGCAGTAGCCAGAGCCGGAAGTGACGGGGAGCAAATCTTTGCTTAACCGGCCTGCAGCCTCGGGACGTCAGCTACGGATTCCTGCAACGCCGTGATGGCGTGCTGACCTTCCCGACGTCGTCCCGTGTCGCATGGAATGGACAGGTTCACTCCACTGCAGCATGCAGCACCGTGTCTGAAACAGCACAGAATTACGAAGTAATGCCGGAACACAGCAGGCCGGACGTCGGGCACGCCAGCAGCCCGAACGTCCGGCCGATACGGTCCGGCTCGTGATTCTGAACCACGGTTTAATATTGAATCGCGACCGTTTCCGTGGTGGCTGCCGACCGCAAGCCAGCCGTATTCACAGTGATGACGCGATAGACATGCTGTTTGCCGACCTCTGCCTGCGGGTCTGTGAAGGACATCACCGCCAACGGCTGGGTGGGCGTGTCGCTGTATTGCAGATTCTGGAAGAGCGGCCGCCCGAACGGATTTTTCCCCGCGCCGGCAACAGTCGTCAGAATCTCGCCATCCCGTTCGATCAGGAAGCTGGCAATCCCGCTCTCGGGATCTGCCTCAGCTTGCCACGTGAGTTCCCGTCCATCCGCCTTCAGCTGCGTCGGCCGCGGCGGCGGTGTGATGTCAGCGACCGCCGTATCCTTGACGTACTGCATCCACGCGCGGCCGATCGTTTCGTTTGGCAGCCAGGTTGCCTGGGCCGCTTCGCCTGCGAACTCCCTGGCTGGTTGAGCCTGACCGGTTTCGATGTTCGCCAGCCAGGTCTGATCGTCCGGCAGCGCTCGCAACGCTCCCCCTGCCGTTTCCGGCAACCGCAGACTCAGGCAGGCGTCCAGCCAGGGAATCGCCAGATACCGCTGGTTCCCGCATTCGTGGGCCGTCAGGGGATCGACCGCGATCCCGACCAGCCCCCCTTTGCCGCGAACCGCGTTGAAGAACTCCTGATTGGCAGGCCACACACCGGCGAAGCGACCGTCCTTCACAGAATAGCCTTCCTTCGTGCCCAGATTGCACATCAGCGGCACGCTCAGGGCAGCTTCCGGCAACGCGTGAGCCTTGATGGTTGTACGCTCGGGATTCGCCTTCAACAGCGGCACACCGGACCGCAGCCAGGCAGCGGCAACGCGTTCGGGATGCAACAGCACCATGCCGCCAGCCCAGTGGCCGCCGCCGCTATGTCCCCACAGGGCCCACGGCACCTGCGAGAGCTCTGGATGGCCCGACTTCTCTCCCAGATCGACCAGACATTTCTGAAATGCGGCACTCGACCCGTTGCGCGGATCGCACCACAGCTGGCAGTCTGCTCCTTCCGGTTGTTCATAGGAGGGTGACAACAATGCACAGCCGTGCTTCTGCGCGAGGGCCTGCCAGTGAAGATCGTAGGCCCCCGTCAGCCCCGACTTGCATGATCCTTCACCACATCCATGCTGATGAACCACCACACCCCGCAACTGCGGGACGCCGGCGGGAATCCAGATCGTGTAATTCACGGCATATGGCAGTTCTTCCGCAACTTTCGAGCCCTCATAGCGAACGCGATAATACGGTGGTTCTGCGGCAGGGAAGACATCGTACGGCGGCTGCTGGGCCCACAGCCCGGCGGCATGACTGACCAGCAGCAGGACACTGCCCGCGAACAAATGACAGAAGCGTCTCAGGTTCACAACAACTCTCCAGACAGGATGTCGGATCAGCGCAATCCGCGAGCGTCCGACAGGCACGCCCGGGTCCACAGCATGCTACCGGATGTTGTCTGCCTGGCAACAGCGGCCAGTCGGCCCGTCATTTCCGCGATCGTCCCACCCGGATCGCGAGCGGGTTTTCATTCGCGGGACGCGAGGTCTATCATGGGAAACGTATGCTCCTGTGCCTGGTCTGCGCTCACACGCTCTCTCTTCCAAACCTGCTTCTATCAACGGTTGGACTTCATGACGACGTTTCCTGTTCAATGGCGCATTCCTGCCCTGTCCACTCTGATCATCCTGCTGCAGGCACCGCTGTCCTTGCTGGTCGCTGACGACGCCGTCACGCCGAAGGCAATTCCCGGAGTCGATAAAGTCGTGCTGTTGCCGCCCTCAGCCGGCAACCCGCGTAACAGCGAAGGTGACTTCGTCGAACTGCGGGACGGGCGGCTGATGTTCGTCTATACGCATTTCACCGGTGGTGCGAGCGATCACGCGACCGCCCGCCTCGCTGCCAGGTTTTCCAGTGATGGCGGAAAATCGTGGACGACCGTGGACACACCGGTTCTCGACAATGAAGCCGGGCAGAACGTGATGTCGGTCTCGCTGCTGCGTTTGAAAACCGGCGAACTGGCGTTGTTCTACCTCGCCAAGCAAAGCTCGGAGGATTGCCGGCCGCGCGTGCGTTATTCCACGGATGAAGCGAAGACCTGGTCAGAACCGGTCGAGTGCGTCGCGGGCACCGGCTACTATGTGCTCAACAACGATCGTGTCGTCCCGCTGAAGAACGGCGAACTGGTCTTTGTGACGGCGAAACATGCGTTCGACGGAAAGCGCTTCGACGGTCGGGGCGACATCTATTTTCATCGGTCTGCCGATCACGGTCGCACGTGGACGATGGTTGGTCCCATCGAACGCGGCGACTCGACCTTACAGGAACCGGGCGTCATCGAGTTGAAAGATGGACGACTGATGATCTTCTGCCGCACGACGCATGGCAGTCAGTACCTGTCGTTCTCCAGCGATCAGGGACAGACCTGGACGCCGTTTGCGGCGTCCAGCATTCAGTCGCCGGTGTCACCGGCCACGATCGAACGCATCCCGTCCACAGGCGATCTGTTGCTGGTCTGGAACGATCACAGCCACATTGCCCCGGAGTTCAGGGGGAAGCGGACACCCTTCAATGCAGCGATCTCCCGGGACGACGGACAGACCTGGGAACCGGCCAAAACGCTTGAGGACAACGTCAACGGCTGGTACTGCTACACCGCGATGGAGTTTGTCGGCGATCACGTTGTGCTGGGACACTGCGCCGGCGATCGTCGCACCGGCGGGTTGAACACCACACAGATCACGCGTTTCCCCGTCTCGTGGCTCTACGACGACTCGAAATGACACCGAAAATCGCGGACCCGCCAGCGGTCACACAGAATCGCTTGCGGATTCGCGATTTATTGAATTTCCATTCATCCCCAAAGATGGACTCTCTGATGCAGTGGCTCGGCATTGGTCGTCTGATCGGAATCTGGTCCCTGCTGGGGCTGATGGTCATCCTGCCCTGGAACTGTCCGGCTGCAGCCGCCGACACGGCTACAGTACCCGACAACAGTCTTTTCCGTCGCGATAACCTCGTTGCCTGGTGCATCGTCCCGTTCGACAGCCAGCGGCGTGGTCCGGAAGCGCGGGCGGCGATGCTGAAAAAACTGGGCATCCAGCGGCTGGCCTATGACTACCGTGCCGAACATATCCCCACTTTTGAGGCGGAACTGGATGCGCTCAAGACGCATGGCATCGAACTGACCGCCTGGTGGTTCCCGGGCACCTTGAATGACGAAGCCCGTCAGATTCTCGCCCTGCTCGAACGTCGCCAGATCCAGACGCAACTCTGGATCACCGGCGGCGGTACTGCGACAACGTCCCCAGCGGAACAGGCCGCCCGCGTGCAGGCGGAAGCGGACCGCATCCGCCCCCTCGCCGAGGCCGCCGCGAAGATCGGTTGCACCATCGGCCTCTACAATCATGGCGGCTGGTTCGGCGAGCCGGAAAATCAACTGGCGATCATCGAGGCCTTGAAGCTGCCGAACGTCGGCATCGTCTACAACCTGCATCATGGTCACGATCAGATCGACCGTCTGCCGGCCCTGCTGCAGAAGATGCAGCCGCACCTGCTGGTCTTCAATCTTAACGGGATGGTCACCCACGGCGACAGATCCGGACAGAAGATCCGGCCGATCGGCACCGGCGATCAGGATGAATTCTGGCTGAAGACCTTGCGGACCTGCGGCTATTCCGGCCCGGTCGGGATTCTCAATCACACCAATGAAGATGCTGAACTGCGCTTGCAAGACAATCTCGATGGCCTGGCCTGGCTGATCCAGCGGGCAGACGGGAAAGCGGCGAGCGAGCCCAGGTGGCGGTCCTGGCAACGGCCCGCGGTCAGCTCGTCCCCAACCCCTGAAACTGCGGGCAAGTTGCTGCCGGGCAAGGCTGAATATCGTCAGCCGCCGTTGACGGTCGAATGCCGCGCCACCCTGAATGACGCGCACGGCTACAACATCCTCGTCGCCAGCGACACGAAAGCCTCGGGATCGCACTGGGAACTGTTCACGCAACCGGGCAGCGGCCAGCTTTCGGCCTATCTGCCGGGTTACCGTCCCGACCATGTCCACACAGCGGTCGCCATTTGTGACGGGAAGCCGCATACCATTGTGATGCAGTTTGAACCGGGTCGCGTTCGGCTGTACGTCGATGGCAAGTCCGCCGCAGATACCGCCGTCGCGCACACCGGGCGAGCCGAACAACCGGGCGGGCTGGGAATCGGACGACTGGTGGAAGGAAACCTCTCCAGCAGAGGCAACATCGCCTGGGTGCGATTGTCTCGCGGCGTGCGTGAACTTCCAGAAGCGCCCCCCACGAACGTCGAGCGGAACGAGCACACGATCGATCTCTGGACATTCGCCGATGCCACGACCGCGACCTCGCAACAGCCACCGGCGGCACCGGTGTATGATCCGGCACTCGTGCAGCAGCTCACAGAATCGGCGGGCAAGAGCGGTGATGCCGGGCGTGGTCTGCTCACCTTCACCTCCGCGAAATTCGCCTGCCTGTCCTGTCACAAGATCGGCGAACAGGGAGGCGCCGTCGGTCCTGAACTCACTCAGATCGGCAAGCAACGCACGCCTGCACAACTGGCAGAGTCGCTGCTCTGGCCCAAACGGGACGTGAAGCCGGAGTATATTTCCTGGACGGCCGTCGACATCAATGGTCGCGTCTTCAAAGGCTATAAGATCCGCGAGAATGACGACTCGCTGACGCTCCGCGATCCTGCACTGGGCACCGAACAGACGCTGGCAAAAGACGACATCGACGATCTGATCGAAGCCGGCACCCTGATGCCGGACGGCCTGGTGGCCGGGATGACTGCTGAGCAACAGCAGGATCTGGTCAAGTTTTTAAGCGGGCTGGGGACAGAGGCCGGGATCTCACCGGAGTCGATTCGCCTCGCCATCAAACAATCACAGGTTCACGGCCCTGTGGGTTTCGACTTTATCCGCGATCCGCTGCATCCCGCCGACTGGCCCAGCTGGCAGGCGTATGTGAATCGCGACCGCATCTATGACTTCTACGCGAAGCAGGCCGATCATTTCCGCCAGGAACATCATCCGCCGCACCTGATGACGGAATATCCTGGTCTCGACGGCGGCACGCTCGGGCACTGGGGCAATCAGAACGAACAGTCCTGGGCCAGCAGCCGCTGGAACGAGACGCAACTCGGCACGGTCCAGGCAGGCATCTTTCGCGGCGACGGCGTGACGGTCCCGCGCGGTGTTTGCGTAAGACTGGGGGACCACGGCGAGCTGTCGGCCTGCTTCAACCCGGACACTCTCACTTACGATGCCGTCTGGAAAGACGGTTTCGTGAGCTTCTCCTCCGTCCGGCATGGCTTCATGCACGGTCTGCAGATGCAGGGAACCGCGCTGCCAAAACCGGACAGCACGCAACCGGGTGGCACAAAGGACGGACAGCCGTCCCGCTATCTCGGGTTCTACCGCCATGGCCCGCGCGTTGCGTTCGCCTATCGGCTGGGCAATGTGGATTATCTGGATGTGCCTTGGGTCCGCGACGGTCAGTTCATGCATACGGTCGCTCCCGCTGACGAGCATCCACAGAAAGAGCTGATGCTGGGAGGAGCAGCGCAATGGCCGGAACCGATCAGAGTTGAGGGCGAACCCGGTAACGGATCGCCTTACGCCGTCGATACGATTCCCCTGCCGGTCGAGAATCCCTGGAAAGCGCTGATCTTCTGTGGCGGACACGATTTTCTGCCCGATGGCTCCGCGATGGTCTGCACCATGCAGGGCGATGTCTGGCAGGTGACCGGACTGGACGACACCTTGAAACAGGTCCAGTGGCGACGGTTCGCCTCAGGGCTGCATCATGCCCTCGGACTCGTGGTGGCTGACGGCAGCGTCTATGTGCAGGGACGCGACCAGATCACGAAGCTGCAGGATCGCAATGGCGACGGTGAGGCCGATTTCTATGAATGCTTCAGCAAGGCGTTTGAAACATCGCCCGCCGGCCACGACTTCATCTGTGGCCTGGAACGCGATGCGAACGGCGTCTTCTATACCGCTTCCGGCAATCAGGGCCTGCTGGCGATTTCACCCGACGGCCAGCAGTGCCAGGTGCTAGCAACAGGATTCCGCAATCCGGACGGACTCGGCCTGACCCCGGACGGCCTGCTGACGGTGCCGGTGTCTGAAGGCGACTGGACCCCGGCGACCATGATTCATGCCGTGCGACCGGGCGTCGTCAATACACACATTCCTGGTCTGAAACCGATCGGTGGCTTCATCCCGCCCTACTTCGGCTACGGTGGCCCCCGAGACGGCCGGGCACCCGACCTGCCGCTGGTCTACATTCCCCGCGGCCTGGACAACTCCGCAGGCGGTCAGACGTACATCAACAGCGATCGCTGGGGACCGCTCCAGGGCCGGATGCTGCACTTCTCGTTCGGCACCGGTTCGCACTTCCTGCTACTCAGGGATGAAGTCGGCGGTCAGCTGCAGGGCGGACTGGTCCCGCTGCCGGGCGAGTTTCGCTCCGGCGCGCATCGCGGACGGTTCAATCCCGCCGACGGACAGCTGTATGTCTCCGGCATGACCGGTTGGGGCTGCTACACCCCCGACGACGGCTGTTTTCAGCGCGTCCGCTACACGGGCGCTCCCGTGCTGCTGCCGACAGGATTTCACGTGCATGAGAACGGCATCGTGGTGCGTTTCAGTGGCGCGCTCGATCCAGACTCCGTGGAAAATCCGGGCCAGCATTTCGCCCAGTGCTGGAACTACCGCTACAGCAGCGGCTACGGCTCGGCGGAATTCTCCTCACGGCACTTCGGCGCCCGTGGTCACGACCGCCTGACGATCGCTTCGGCCCACATCGTGGAATCGGGCGATTCCCTCTTTCTCGAACTGCCGGAATTGCAGCCGGTGAACCAGTTGCATCTGCGACTGCAGCCGCGACCGGGCGTCTTTTGCGATCTGTTCCTGACCGTCCATCGACTCGATGAGTACTTCCAGTGTCATCAACCCCGACAGACGACAGCTAAGGTCATTGCACCGCATCCCATCCTCGCAGATCTCGCTCTGGCCACGTCGCGCGTGCCGAATCCGTGGCTCAAGCGGAATCACAAGGCGCGTCCGGTCGTCATCGAAGCTGGCAAGAACCTGACGTTCGCCACGCGTTCGTTCGAGGTCAAACCGGGCGAAGCGATCCGGCTGACGTTCAAGAACCCTGACGTCGTTCCCCATAACTGGGCGCTGCTGAAACCGGGCACGCTGCAGAAAGTCGGCGAACTGACCAACCGCCTGATCGCCGACCCCGACGCCGTCGCCCGCCACTACATTCCGCAGACCGACGACGTGCTGGCCTACACCGACGTCGTGCTGCCTCAGGACGAATTCACCATCTGGATCACCGCCCCGAAAGCCCCCGGACGGTATCCGTACCTGTGTACCTTCCCCGGCCACTGGATGGTCATGAACGGCGAACTGATCGTCACCGAGTAGGGTGGGCTCTGCCCACCACTGATTTTCCTGCTATCGCAACTGCGAAGAATGGCGGGCGGAGCCCACCCTACATGGCGACATGGCTCAATTCCGGTCACTCGTCGTCACTGTGCATGCCGGCAGTGGTGACGATCTTCTGCTGCTCGTGAGCAGGCACCATTTCATAGTGGCTGAATTCCATCGTGTAGCTGCCGCGGCCGCCGGTCAGGCTGGAGAGCGTGCGGGCGTAGGTCGACAGTTCCGCGAGCGGAGCGCGGGCAGAGACCGTCTGAAAACCTCCGGGGGCATTGTCCATGCCTTCCATTCGACCCCGGCGGGTCGACAGATCGCTGCTGAGGTCACCCAGATTTTCCGCCGGGATGGTCACTTCCAGGTGCATGACCGGTTCCAGCAGCGCGGGTTGCGACCGGGCGAACAGTTCCCGGAAACAGTTGCTGCCGGCGGTCCGGAAGGCATTTTCGTTGCTGTCGACCGGATGGTCCTTGCCGAAGTACAACGAGACCGCTACATCCTGCACCTGAAAACCGGCGATGACACCGCGGGCCATGCGTTCCCGGATGCCCTTCTCCACGGCCGGGATAAACTGATTGGGCACCGAGCCTCCCGAGACACAATCGACAAATGCGAAATTGAGTTCCGGGTCGTAGTGATAGTCGCGCAGCCCCGGGAAGTTCTCGCGCGTGAACCAGGTGGCAGGGTCAACCCCCTGCGGCAACGGAGCCAGCCGCAAATGCACTTCGGCGAATTGACCGGCTCCGCCCGACTGCTTCTTGTGGCGATACGCTCCTTCGGCGGTGCCCAGAATAGTCTCTCGATAGGGTACCTTCGGAGGATGCGTAACCACATCGACCTTTTCCCGCGCATGCAGGCGGTTTTGCACGATCTGCAGATGCAGTTCGCTCATGCCCCGCATCACCATTTCATGAGTCTGCGGATCGCGAAAGACCTGGAACGTGGGATCTTCTTCCTCAATCTTGTGCAGCGCGCCGGAGATGCGTTGTTGATCGGTCCGGCTTTTCGGTTCCACTGCCAGGCCGATCATCGGTGTCGGAAACAGGATCGGCGGCAGGGCGACCGCATGACCGTTGTTCACGATGGTATCGCCCACCTGAAAGTCGTCGATCTTCGTGACCGCCACCACGTCGCCGGCGTGGGCTTCATCGACGGCCTCCACCTGCCAGCCCTGCACATCCAGCAACTGGTGAATCTTCACCCCCTTGCCGGTGCGAAGATCGCGAACCGTGGAATCCTTCGTCAGCCGCCCTGAGAAGACCCGCAGGAAGCTCATGCGGGAGACATACGGGTCCATCCGTGTCTTGAACACCTGCGCGATGAGTGTGTTCTCGTCGTCGGCAGGCAGGTCGACTTCCTCGCCGTTCTCGCTCACGCCATGCCGCACGAGTTCGCCAGGCGAGAGACCGAAGTCGGCAATCGCATTCATCAGTTCGGTCACGCCGATGTCCTGCCTCGCAGACGTGAACAGGATCGGGATCAGGGTGCCCTGGGCAATCGCTTTCGTCACACCAGCCAGCATCTGATCCGCGGGAATTTCTGCCCCGTCCAGATATTGCTCGAGCAATTCATCGTCGGCTTCGACGATGGCATCCATCAGACGGGACCGCCACACAGCGGGGCTCAGAACAGCGTCGGCCTCGTTGTCCTGAGCACTGTTCTCCTGGGCGTTGAGGATGCTCTGCACTCCTCGCAAGTTGCTGCCGGTGCCGAGAGGCACGTTGACCGGGATGCAGCAGGTTCCGAACGTTTCCTGAATGTTCAATACGAGCGTCGGCAGGTCGAGATTTTCCAGTTCGATCTTGTTGATCACGATCATCCGGGCCAGATGGGCCTGCCCGGCGAGTTCAAAGGTGCGTCGCGTATTGGCTTCGATGCCTGCAGACGCGCTGATCACGATGAGCGCCGTCTCGGCAGCACAGAGAGCACTGATGGCCTGGCCGACAAAGTCGGGATAACCTGGAGTATCGATCACATTCACGCGAATGCCGTGATGCTCGAAATGCACCATCTTGGACGAGATGCTGAAGTGACGCTGCCGCTCTTCCTCATCGACATCCAGCAGACTGGTGCCGTCATCGACGGAACCGGCCCGCGATCCGACACCGGCCCGATACAGCAGATGGTCGGCCAGGGTGGTCTTTCCGACGGCGCCATGGCCGACGAGGACAATGTTGCGCAGTGCCTGCATCGCGTACTGAGACATCACGAACCCTTTCCTGGAGAAGAGAGGCATCTTCCTCCGCGGATCGGGTCCGACGCCGTCTCGCCACGTGAATCGCAGCGAGAACCGCCGGACTCCACGGATGAAAACAGAATTGCCAGACGGCTTCACTCTAGGCCGCGCGGGTCATCGATACCAGAACTTTCCGGACTCCCTGTCGTTTCCTGCGGAATTCGTACGGACGCCCGGTGGGATCATGCCCCACTCCCGCCGGGCGTCTGGCGAAGCCAGCTGAAGACACTGTGTGAAGTGCCAACGACAGCCGGTCTGGCCTGCGCTGCGAAACCGGGGCTTGAAGAATTCACCAGGAATACGTGATAGTAGACGCCGGGCTTGCTGATTCTGAAGGACATCGCATGGCGTTTCGGCGTAAACCCGATTCCGGACGAGAAGCCGTGTTGTGGCTCGCGACGGCCTTCGTCGTGTTGCAGGGCGCTGCTGTCGCGGCCTTTTTGTTACTGGCGGCGTTTGATAATCCTTCCTGGAAAACCTGGGCCGTCTGGGCGGCGCTCTTCGGGGGTGTGTCCGCCGGACTGTGGCTGATGAACTACCCTCTGTCCTCCATGCTGAAGTGGCAGGATCTCTCCTTCTGGCTCAGCACGCAGGACCGGACCGACCCGCTGGAAACCTATCGATTCCGGCGTCGACGGTCACGGAATGCACAGCCGACGGGGACCAATCAACCGCCGACCCTGGAGTCGTTACGCGAAGCAGCCGACAATTCTCCGGTCCGCTGGGTGCCGCACGGTCCCCCCCCGGAGCGACGGCAGAAACGTGGATGATCGCCACGATCTTACCGGCCAGGAATTGCTTAGAGCCTGGCCTGCAGGTTGATCGTCCTCGACCTGCCTCGCCCTCGCACCTCACTCGCTGGCCCACTTCGCACCGATTGTCAGGCCAGCCGCATGGTGAGAATCGAATCTCCCCTCATCTGCCCCGGATGCATGCAGTGCCTTGAACCGTGCCGGTGAGACTCTTTCTGCTCATATGTTCCCTACAGAATTGCAGGGGACAACGCAATCGGTGTCATTAAACCAGGTAGTTTGTGCGGATTGTGGCTAATTGCATGTGGTCGGAAATCCGTCAGATGTGGTGAAATCATACATTCCTGTTGCTTCCTGTCCGAAACCAACCTCAGCTTCATGTCGTTTCTGTGAGGAACCTGGTCAAAGACAGAATAACGTGGATTGACCGGCAACCAGACTCCGGGGCACTGCAGAGGGAACTGCTGTGCAGCGGTGAGGGAAGCAGGTTGTTCCCTCTTTGTGGCTCCTGATTGAAAAATCGAGTAGCGAGTGGCGAGTGGCTGGGAAGCCCTGTCCACACACCGTCGGGGAACACCTTTCGCAAACAGGCTGAAGCATGCGCAATGAATGCCGCGGAGTCTGAAGACCAATCCAGGGGAACGGTCGACAGGCTGCGAGGGATCGGCGTACGGAGTGCAAGGCTGGATTAATCAATTCTCAACCGCAGGGAGGCGGGCAATGAGCGCGGGCCGTTTTATCTCAAGACTGGTACGCATTGGCACTCATCGTCCGAAGCGGACCACTGCACGACAGAGCACTGCCTGGCAGCGGTATCGCAAGCTCTTCCTGAGCGCGGCGCTGCCCTTGTGTCTGGTCGCCCCGGCATGGGCTGGCCAGCTTCCGGCAACGACACTTACCGTCACGAAATCCACGGACGGCGAAGAAGAAGGCACGTTGCGCTGGGCGATCAACGAGGCCAATGCGTCCTCCGACGCGGTGATCATCACCTTCGACGCCGGCGTCACCCGGGTGGAACTCGCCGATGATTTGCCCATCATCACCAAAGGTGGTGATGCCCTGAAGATCACCGGGAATGGGGCTAACCAGCTGACCATCGACGGCAATGATGCCCACCAGGTGTTCCGCGTGCAGACGGGCACGGTCACGATCGAAGATCTGACAATTGCCGACGGTCGCGCCCAGGGCGGCGCAGGCGGCGATGGTATCTCCGGCGGCGGGGGCGGACTGGGGGCAGGCGGTGCCTTGTTCGTTGATGAGAACGCCGCCGTCATTGTCCAGGACGTCGTGCTGTCCGGTAATCAGGCACGCGGCGGGGCCGGCGGAAACGCGACCTACGATCAGCGGGGTGGCGGCGGGGGCGGGGGCCTCAACGGCGGTGACGGTGCGGACGGCGTCTACGACGAACAGATTGGCGGGGCGGGCGGCGGACCGAATGGAGGAACTGGAGGCACCTACAATACAAATGGAGGAGCCGGCGGCGCTTATAGCGGCGGTGGCGGCGGTGCCATCACTAACGGCACCGCCAGCACCGCGGGAGGAAATGGCGGTTTTGGCGGCGGCGGCGGTGCCGGGACCAATCGCAACGGAGGAACCGCGGGCACCGGTGGATTCGGTGGTGGTGATGGCGGACAAGACAACACGGGGGGCAGCGGTGGCGACGGTCTGGGTGGGGCGATTTTCGTCCGTTCCGGTGGTTCGCTGACAATTATCGACGGCAGTCTGTCCGACAACAGCACGATCGCGGGGGCCCGCGGAGTCAGAAGCACTGACCCGAGAAACAGCACCTATTTTGGCGAATCGGGGACCGCTTCCGGCGGCGGCATCTACCTGAATGACTCCAGCCTGACTTACCAGGTCTCGACCGATGAGACCGTGACGATCACCGATTCCATCGGCGGAACCGGGCTGGAAGTGGATGATCGAACGACCGCCGTGATCAAGGGCGACGGCGGAACCCTGAATCTGCATGGATCGAATTCGTTTGAGGGGGACGTGGTTCTGGACGCCGGGAGTCTGGGACTCAACAGCAGTTCCAGCCTGGGAGCTACCGGGAACACCCTCTTCGCAGCCGGGTCCACCGAGATCAAATATAATGCTTCATTTACCGACCAGCACGACATCCAGCTGGGCGGCACTACATACTTTAATACTTTCGACAACAACGTAACGTTGCAGGGCGATATCAGTGGAACAGGCTCTCTGGCCAAGGATGGAACCGGCACGCTGACGCTATCCGGAACCAATACCTTTGCTAACGGGATCACTTTTGGTGCTGGCAAGGTCGCCCTGGAGTCCAGTGACAGCGCCGGATCGGGGCAGCTCACCTTTGCCGACGGCATGCTGGTGGCCAATAACGATCTGGAACTTTCAAACACCGTCTCGCTTCTTTCGACAGGCTACATCGATAACGGTGGGCACACCGTCAAGCTCAACGGCGTGATTAGTTCCGTGGGAGGGGTTTCCGGGGGCGCGCTAAGCCTGGGGAATTCCGGAACGGTCGAACTGGCCGGAATAAACACCTTCAGCGGCGATATTCTCGTCAACGGAGGTGAGTTGGTCATTACCAGCGATGAGAATCTCGGCAACGCGAATAACAACGTCTCGCTCTCGAATCTCGCGACGTTCACAGCGGATGGAGACTTCGTCCTGGCGGATGGCCGGGATATCGTCCTGAGCGGGCAGAATACCATCAAGGTGACCGAAGATCGCACCCTGTTGCTGCAGGGGGATTCTACCATCACAGACGGGGACTCCGCCGGCGTGCTGCTCAAGGGAGGCAGTGGAACACTGACGCTCGAAGGCAAGGCACTCCACACGGGCGGGACGATCATCAACGAAGGTGTTCTGACCATCCGGAATGGCGATTCCATTTCCGGTGATCTGACCATCAACGAGAATGGGACTTTCGACTCCTACAACATGACGGCCACGCTGGGCCAGCTTTCCGGCAGCGGTACGTTGAAGGTAGGAATCACATCCCCTTCCCTGGCAGGTAACTTTACCACGGATTCCGACGTCGATTCGACCTTCGACGGCACGCTCAACGGGAAAGGCAAGTTCACCAAGGATGGTACCGGCACGCTGACGTTCGGCGGCACCAACACCAGCTGATTCGCGGGAGAGTATATTCTCAAGGACGGGACACTCGCGCTGTCCACTGCGAATCTGCTGGGAGCGGCCGCGAATACCGTCACCTTTCAAGGCGGTACGCTGCGCCCTGATGCCGCCATGACCGTCGAACAGAAATTAAAGCTCAGTTCCACGGGTATGATTGATAATAATGGCCACGACGTGACTTTCTCCGGTACGATTTTCGGCACCAATCCTTTAAAGCTGAACGGAAGCGGGACGACTAAACTCTCCGGCATGAGCACCTTTACCGGGAACATTGAAGTTGATGGCGGTACACTGAGCGTCGCCAACAATGTCAATCTCGGAAATAACGCTAACGATATCATTCTTGAAAATGCGGCCACCCTGCTAACGACCGCCAGCCTGGATACCGGCGCGACGCGTTCCATTTATCTGGATGGGGAAAATACGCTGAATGTCTTTTCCGGAACGGAAATGACGCTGGGGGCTGGCTCGACTATCTCAGATCTCGACCAGGACACCGCCGGCACACTGAACAAGTCTGGTTTTGGCACACTGACGCTGAATGGAGTCGCAAACCATACTGGCGGCACCGTTGTTTCCGGCGGGGTATTAAAACTCGGCGGCGACGGCGTGCTGGGCGGAGATGTCGAACTCAAGTCGATGTCCATCCTGAATCTCAATCACACGATCGTGAATACTTTCACAGGCTTGACCGGATATGGAACCGTTCTCCTCGGAGGATCGATCGATCCATCCACTCCCGCAGAGGGAACACTGAATATCGACGGCGATGAAGACTCGACGTTTTACGGGGGAGTCACAGGAAATGGAGCAATTCATAAAAGCGGGACAGGCACCTTCACCCTGTCAGGGTTCGTCAGCGCGCCCTCTGCGAGCAGTGCCGTTTCGACCGTGTCCGGGGGGACGCTGCAAGTCCAGAGCATCTTCCAGGGAGCGATTGACGTCCAGTCCGGCGGGACATTGCGCGGCATCGGACTTATAAGTGGTATCACAGTCGAGGACGGAGGCATCCTGGCAGCCGGCTCAGCTGATGCAGTCGGCACCCTGAACACCACCAGCCTGACGATCGAGGACGGCGGCACCATCAATCTCCGCGTCAGCGAACCGGATGTCGCGGGTGGCATTAACAACGACTACATCAATGTTGCCGGTGATGTTTCATTAAACGGGACGATTAACGTCTCCAACTCCACTGACAATGACTTTCAGTTCGGCGTCTATCGCCTCATCGGCTACAGCGGTTCATTTGAGGATAATGGCGTGGTCCTGGGAACCGTGCCTGATGGCACGATTCCCGGCAAGTCCTCGCTGCAGACCTCAGTGGCAGGCCAGGTCAATCTTGTCTATGACGCCACGCAGTTCTGGAATGGCAGCTTCAACACGGCCAATAGCCAGATCAATGGCGGCGACGGCGTCTGGAACAGTTCTAATACCAACTGGACCGACAAGGACGGAGCCTCGGCGGAAGTCTGGGATGGTTATTTTGCCGCGTTTGCGGGTCAGGCCGGGACAGTGACCGTCGCGGGGCAACAGAGTTTCTATGGACTTCAATTCCTTACCGATGGCTATACGCTCACGGGCGGCAGCCTGAATCTGGCAGACGACGGTCAGTACGGTGTGCGCGTCGATGACGAAGTTTCAGCGACCATTGAGACGGAGCTCGTCGGTTCCGGCACACTCGTCAAGCTGGACTCCGGCACTTTGCACATTGACGGAACCAACACCGCCTTCACAGGTGATGTGGAACTGCGCGACGGCACCCTGGCAGTGGACAACAGCCTCGCTCTCGGTAGCGGCACACTCGTCAACATCGGCAGCACGACGGATATCCAGGCGGCGAACGTACTGGAACTGGGGAAACAGGTCGAGCTGACCAATGATATTGATCTGCAAGGCTTCCTCAACATTCGCACGACAGAAGACTTTGCCGATCTCAAGGGCGACGTCACGGCGACTGAGGTCGAGAGTTCGCTCGCTCACTCCGTTCTGTTGAAGAGCGGCACGCCCACCCTCAATGTATACGGCACGATCGGAACCCGCGGAATTCAGGTTGATGCAGGGGCGATCAATTTCCTGGATGCAGCGACGATCACGCAGACGGGCGTCAACCTGACTCTCGCTGCCGGCACGGAAATTGACTTCAATAACAATCAGGTGATTGTTGATGCCATCAGTGGCACCGGGACCATCCGGTTCGATGACAAGCTCACGCTGGGGGGCACAACCGGAAGCGGCAGCACCATCGCAGCGACGCTGGCAGGGACCGGGGCCCTGCACAAGATCGATGGCCGCACACTGACGATTGACGTGGCCAACCTGACGCATACCGGCGGGACAGTGCTCAGCAACGGCATGCTGTATCTTCAGACGGAGACCGATGCCTCATACTCGGGTGACATCACGGGCGGTGGTGGTCTTGGCAAGAGCGGTGCAGGCGTCCTCACTCTGACGGAAGATCTCGGTTTCACCGGAATTGTCAACGTTGCGGAAGGGACCCTCAACCTGGAGACCGGAGTCCTGGACGCGAATGTTCTGCTGGGCAGCAGTAGCAATCACACCCAGGGCATCCTGAAATTCAGTAATAGCGGCAACATCGAAACCGCCGCGATCATTTCGGGTGACGGCGACGTGGTAATTGCCGGCACAGGCGCGACAACGTTTTCAGGCGCCAGCACGTATCTGGGTGACACCGTCCTGGAAGCCGGTGAACTCCAGCTGGCTCAGGGCGCAAAGATTGGCTCGGGGACACTGAAAGCCGAAGGTGGCCAGCTGGAATTTCTGGGTGAGGTCGAGGATTCCTATGACCTCACCAACAATCTGGAACTGAACGAGGATCTGACCATTGCGGGCATCGCCGGCGGATACAACGTCCTGTCAGGTGATCTCAGCGGCGACAAGCAACTGACGCTGGAGCAAGGACGTTACTTCTATTTTTCCGGTGATAATTCCAGCTTTACCGGCGATATCCTGCTGGAGCCGAATCTGTACCTCGAAGTTCAGGGACAGAATTCACTGGTCGCTGGAAACAACGTCAATATCAGCGATTCTTCCATATTAAGAACTTTCGTTGACACTACGATTGGCGAACTGACGGGCGGCGGGGCACTGGTGATTAATACCGCTGGAGTAACAGCTTCAGTGGGGAATGACTCCGACTTTGAATTCAGTGGAACCATCAACAGCGTCGGCAACTTTGAAAAAACCGGTTCCGGAGACATGTGGTTGAATTCCGGCAACAGAGTTCTGGCTCTGGATGGCTCAGTGACCATCAGTGAGGGCAGTCTGACCGGGTCGGCATACAACTTGAATGACAAGGATATCACCAACAACGCACTACTGGTCTTCAAGCAGGCCGATGGCGGCAGCTATGGCGGTGTGATCTCCGGTTCAGGTGACGTCCAGAAATCAGAAACAGGCACACTCACCCTGACTGGAGCCAACAGCTACACGGGCAAGACGGTTCTGAAAGAAGGCAAGTTGTTGCTGGAGGGAGAAACCGCTGCACTCGGCACCGGCACCCTGCAGATTTTTAACGGTTCGCTGGAAGTGGATCGCCAGTCTGCCTCGACTTTGACCAACGACATTGAATTGAATGGCGACTTCACCGTCACAGCCACCAACGACTACAACCTCGTGCTCTCCGGCGATATCAGTGAAATCAACGGTCCGCACGGCCTGACGACTACGGGCAGCGGCACGATCATTCTGGAAGGCGATAACATCTTCTCCGGAAATGTGAAGGTCCAGAACAAGGCGCTGTATGTCGCTTCCGACAAGTCGTTGTATCAGTACAATCACGTCGAGATCGCCTCTGGCTCGGACCTGGTTACGACTGATGCCGACGCCCTGATCGGCCAGTTGACCGGCGCCGGCAACGTCTACTTCCTCGGAGGATCTGTCACCTCCCTGAGCGCCGACGATTTCGAGTTCGAGGGCAACATCCAGGGCGACGGCGACTTCATCAAGGATGGCCTCGGTTCGATGACGCTGTCCGGTCAGTTGCAACACACCGGGACGACCACAGTCTCGGGTGGCACGCTCATCGGTACGGCTGCGGCATTTAATGACAAGGATCTCATTAACAACGCAACGGTCACCTTCTCCCAGGATGAAGAAGACACATACGGCGGCGTCATTTCCGGAAGTGGCGACGTGGTCATTGAAGGTGAGAACCTGATCATCACCGGAGCCAACAGTTATGCCGGAACGACGACCCTGAATGGTGTGGGTGTCACCCTGAAAGGGGCCACTGCTGCATTGGGTACTGGCGGCGTGATTGTGAACCGCGGGATGGATTCAGAATCAACTCTTCAGTTCGATACTGATAACGATACCCTCATCAATGACATCACACTGAACGTGGGCAACACCCTGAACGTCTTGCAGACCGACGGAGTGGATCGCACGACACTGAGCGGAGAAATCTCGGGACTGGGTTCGCTGGTGAAACAGGGGGCAGGAGCCCTCTTCCTCGACCCGGAGAGTAGCAGTTCATTCGTGGGCACCATCACAGTCGAGGAAGGCTCGCTGGAAGTCGAGAACGGTGGTGCTCTCGGGGGGTCTGCAAATACGGTCGTATTAGAAGATGGCACCTCGCTGAAGTTCCTGGATGACGGACTGAACACCACGATTCAACAATCCGTTCAGATTTCCGGCTCTGCCACACTGTATACCGGGTCTTACAATGTCAATTTGACCGGGGCGATCAGTGATGCTGCGACCACCGATACCCTGACACTGAGCGGGGCAGGACTCGGCCACAAGTTTACTAACCAGGGGTCCATCGAGCTGGACGGCCAGCTGATCCTGAATGCCGCGCTCACTCACGATACAGCAGGATCGCTGAATGTCGGCAAACTTCAGATTGATGCAGACGCCGGCCTGAGCGTGAAGTCTCAGAATACCATCATTGGTGAACTAACGGGGAGCGGCGATCTCTTCCTGGACTCGGAAGGGTCTAAGGTTGTTGTCGGCTCTGAGGTCGATTCGCAGTTTGACGGGGATCTGCTGGGAGTCGGGGGACGCGGCGAGCAGGAATTCGTCAAGGAAGGCACCGGCGCCCTGACCTTGACAGGCCAGGTGAACGACATTGACCTCGTCAGCATTCATGCCGGGACATTACAGCTTGAAGGCACTTCCAGTGATTCCGGCTTTGAAGTGAATGATGGAGGCGTCCTGCGAGGGAACGGTTCCGCAGGCGACGTGACTCTAAACTCCGGGGCAACTTTGGCAGCCGGAACGGAAGAGGACGTCGGGACGTTCACCGTTAACAGCCTCACGATGAAAGCCGGTTCACAGGTCGACTTCCGGCTGGGCGAAACGGAAGTGGCGGGTGGAGACTCGAACGACTTCATCAATGTCACGGGCGATCTCACGCTGAATGGACTCGTTAACATCGAACAGTCTAATGAGGGCGAGTTCACGTTCGGCAGCTACCGGCTGTTTAACTACGGCGGCACGCTGGTCGACAACGGCATCCAGCTCGGAGACGCCCCGGTCGGCACCACGAGCAGTGAAATCCAGACAGCGATTGCCGGACAGGTCAACATCGTGTTGTCCAGCACCCAGTTCTGGAATGGCAGCGTGGTCGCTGCCGATGGCACCATCCACGGCGGCGACGGAGTGTGGGACAGCACGACGACGAACTGGACTACCCCCAGCGGTACGACATCCTCGCGCTGGATGGAAACCGTCGGCGTATTCGCCGGTGAAGCGGGCACTGTCACCGTTGTCGGCCCACAGACCTTTACCGGTCTGCAGTTCTCCACCGATGGTTATCAGGTCGTCTCGGGAGACAATGGCAGTCTGCAGACCGACGACGACGACAGCGGCATTCGCGTCGATGCGGATGTCACGGCGACGATTGCTGCCGCGTTGTCAGGGACTGGTGAACTCCAGAAACTCGGCAGCGGGACGCTGGTCCTGAGCGGCGATAACTCCACGTTCGCCGGGGGCGTGCTGCTCAGCCAGGGAACACTGCGAGTTGAACACAACAACGCGCTGGGCTCGAAGCCGCTGTTCACCGAAAACGACAGCGTGCTGGACCTCGCGAACGGGATCTCGCTCTCCAACGCGATTGGCGTGGGCGATATCCTGACAGTGCGTCAGAATGACATCGGCGGAGTCGCCAACTTCAACAGTACGTTCAATGGTGACGACTCCACGACCCTGATCAAGGATGGCGTGGGCACGGTGAATATTAACAGCCGTCTCCGCAGCAAAAACATCGCGAGCAATGAAGGCGTGTTGAATTTCACAGACACTGCCAGAATTCATACGGAACTCAGCTCACTGAACGTGGCCGCAGGAGCGGAAGTCGACTTCAACTCGAAAGTCACCAGCGTCGACAAAGTCGGCGGCACCGGCACCGTGCGATTCGATGATTCCTTCCAACTGAAGAGCAACGACAACACCACGCTGGCAGCCACGCTCGCTGGTGAGGGGCTCTTCATTAAGGATGGCAGCGGAAGCCTGAATGCCCGCGACGGAAAAATTCTGAGCACGGGCGGCATCGAGATTCGGGACGGTTCGCTGGCCCTGGGCACGCAAACCGTGACCGGCAATATTTCCGGCGATGGCACGCTGCAGATCAATTCCGCCACCACGACTGTCGTCAACGATATTTCCACAGGGGGCGGCGTCTCGCTGAAGGCCGGTCATCTGATTACACAATCCGGGAATATCAGCACCTCGGTGAATTTTGAAACAGACGATTCTCTGTCGTCGCTGACATTTGCAGCCCCGGGTGATGTCACCCACAGCCAGACGATCTCCGGTCACGGCCAGTTGATTCAGAAGGGAACGGGCACCCTCACTCTGACGCAAGCCAACACCTACACCGGCGGAACGATCTTCGACAGCGGAACCATCGCCATTTCGGCCAAGAACTCCCTGGGCAGCGGCGACCTCACGTTCCTCGGGGGAACGTTGCAAACCAATGCCGCACTGTCGATCAGCCAGGCCGTGGCGCTGGAACAGCAGGGGACCATCAACACGAATGGCAACGATAGCTCCATCTCCGGGGTCATCAGCGGTACAGGCCGCCTCGTGAAAGAGGGGGAAGGGCAGTTGGCATTGACCGCCGCTAATACTTTTACCGGTGGGGTCACCATCAATGCGGGATCACTTCGCGCCTCGACCAGTTCCCTGTTCGGAGACATTGAGAACAATGCCACGCTCATCTTCCAACAGAATCCTCCAGGGACATTTGGCGGGGACATCAGCGGGACAGGCAGTCTGATCAAACGGTTCGCCGGCACGATAACGCTGACGGGAATCAACAGCTACAGTGGGGGCACCACGATCGAAGGCGGAGCCTTGCAGGGCACCACCAGCAGCCTGCAAGGAAACATCCTTAACGATGCGTCGCTGATCTTCAACCAGACGACGGATGGCACCTATGGGGGGATCATCAGCGGCACAGGCAGCCTGACGAAACTGGGCAGTGGTGCTGTCTTCCTCAGTGGAGCCAACACTTACACCGGAGGGACTACGGTTACCGCAGGTGAGTTGGGAGTCACGACCAGTTCCCTGCCCGGCGATGTGGAAATTCAGTCGCAAGGTTCGCTGGTGTTCGACCAGACGATCGACGGCACATACGCCGGCATGCTGTCGGGCGACGGGACACTCGGCAAACGCGGAGACAGCACGGTCACGCTCACCGGCAATAGCACGTTCACGGGCAATACGGTCGTCGAAGCCGGCCGTCTGATCAACAACGGTGCTCTCCTGGGGCAGACCAGTGTCGGGACCGGTTCAACCCTGGGTGGAAACGGAACCTTTGGTTCGCTGCAGGTTCAGGGAACCATTGCCCCCGGCAATTCGATCGGCACGCTGAACGTCGTCAACGACTATGTGCAGTCCACTGGCAGCACGTATGAAGTCGAAGTGAATCCCGACGGCTCCAGCGATCTCATCGACGTCGGCGGCACTGCGACGATTGAAAGCAACGCGACGGTGGCCGTCAGTCTTTATCCGCTGGATGCCTCGACCCGGTTCTTCAACGCACAGACGTTTACAATCCTGACAGCCGCCGACGGGATTGACGGGGTCTTTGACAACGTCACCGACGATCTGGCGGGCTGGGATGTGACCTTGCTGCCGGTCGCGTTCCTCAATGACCAGTACCAGTTGCAAATCCAGTTATTCCGTAACTGGGCTGCTGTGGAAGCGGCCGCGACCACACAGAACCAGATGCAGGTTCTGACAACGATCATCGAGGCCAACGACACCCTGTTCACCGACAGCTTCCTCGAGATTGTCGAGGAGTTGCAAACGCTCGAGGGAGCCCAGGCCCGGGCAGCGCTGGATAGCCTGAGCGGCGTGATCCATGCCACGATGCCCTCGCTGGCGATTCAGCAAACAACGCTGAATCTGTCGATGGTTTCAGACCGGGCACGTCGCAACGGCTCCGGCATGGCCGGACTTGCGATGTCGAATGGAGCAGCCCCGCAGATGGTGGCCCGGTCCAGCGAACAAAGCTGGGACAGCCTGATTCGCGGCCAGAGCGGTTCTCTTGAGCTGACGTCCGGCTGGGTGAGCGGTTACGGAGCGGGCGGCAACGTCACTTCCAACGGGAATGCGGCCGGGATGAACTACAACATCGGCGGCACGGTGTTCGGGATCGACCGGACCTTTGACGACGGCGTGGTGGGCATCGCAGGCAACTACGGCAAGATGTCTGTCACAGGCGATGCAGGCTCGGGCAGCAACGATGTTGATCTGTTCTACCTGACATCATACGGCCGCAAGCAGTTTGAGAACGTCTACGTTCTGGCTGCGATGGGTTACGGTTATCAGGGCTATGATGCCGGACGCACAGTTACAGTGGGAACCAGCATGACGCCTGCGTCAGCCAGCTATCACGGCAACCAGTTCCACAGCTACACCGAAATCGGCCAGACGTATGATGTGGGAGCAGCACAGGTGACGCCGCTCGCCGGCTTGCAATACATCACCATGCGGCGCAGCAGTTTCACGGAATCGGGACCGGCGGGACTGGACGTGGCCAGCGACGGCGTCGATTCCTTGCGAACGAATCTCGGAGCGCGCCTCGACTTTGCCCGTTCGACTCGTAGCGGCGCGATCTTCTCGCCCTACCTGCAGGCCAGCTGGATGTCCGAATTGCTGGATGGCAGCCGCGTAATGTCGGCACAGTTCACCGGCGCTCCGGGATCGAACAGCTTTCAGGTTTACGGGAATGGTCTCGGCCGGAATTACGGGGTCTTTGGCACCGGGGTTAACTACATGCCGACGGACGGCGTGCAGCTGTTCCTCGGTTACGATGCCCAGGTCGGCCGCTGGTACTCATTGCATAGCGGTATGGGAGGTGTGCAGTTCCAGTGGTGAACCAAATCGCCACAAGTCCCGGGCATCTGCGGCAAGACTGAATGCGGTGCACTCGTCACCTGCTTGCCGGAACTTTAATGTTGCCGGCACTGGCAACAAGTCTCTGCCGGGCCATCAGGCTATGTTTGATGGCCCGGCAGCCAGCGACACCCTCACTTTGACGAACAGAACTCACGATTCTGCTCAAGGACCGGGTTCTGGCGTCAAGGCTCAAACATTAACACCTCTGTTCAGATCCACCTGCATGCCCCTTCCGGAGCCACCTTCCGAAATCGGCGGGTGATGCTCTGCGGTTCCCTGCAGTCATTGACCTGCAGGACTTCCAGCCAGAACCGCGGCGATAGTGACCTTCATGAAATCTCTCCACGCGGAACAGCACATTCACTCCTGCCGTGGTTCTGACCGGAAGATGACCACTCCCTGCGGATAATGGCAGATCCACAACTCTTCCTCGTTCATGGCCACACTGCCGGCCACTTCCCGCCCCAGGATCTGAATTCGCTGGGCCAGCGACTGATCGTCGTCCATCTCGCCGCGTTTGAACAGAATGCGAATGACGATCGTGCGTTCCTGATAAATCTCGTGCCCGTAGAACGCACCATCGACTTCATACAGTGAAAACCCGTCGATCGCGGCGTCCTGCTCCACTCCCTGCCTTCGTTCAATCAGCTTGGCCTGGAGGAAGCCATACAGCTTTGCCAGATTCTCAAGGTTCTTGGGCACATAGATCTCGACGCATTCAAACGCGGCAGAGGGAATGGACAATGGAGCAGGCTGCCGTATCGTGGGGGACATGAGTTGGTTACCTCCTGCACAGGGCTGCTGGCATCGGGGCGAACAGGCTTGCCAGGCTGCAATCATTCCAGGCTCGCGCGAATCATTTTGAATCCGAAATGCTGCTATTCCGCCCCGCGATACCTTCGCGCCAGCATAACGCCGCTCACCTCTGTGTGAGTTCTGAGTTGTGTGAGTTCTCAGTTGTGGAGTTCTCAGTGACGAGACCAATACTGACAGAATCTTAGCGCCGGACGACGACAGCGGGAAGATCGTGCAGTTGCTCTGAACAATGGTCGCGGGATCAGGGTCAACGGTCACAGGAACGTCCAGGATTGTCGTGTCTGGTGGAAGAACCAGTGGTGTCGGCACGTCTTCAGACAGCCCCACTCAAGCCCCTCACTTGCAACCGATCGACGGAGTCGACAAGCATTCCACGCCTGGCGCACTGGTACTTTTCATACTTCACTTTTCATACTTCACAAAGACTCGATCGCTTCGGCAGGCAGGGCGAGAATCCTTCGTCAGCGATTCTGGTGCCGTGATTTATGAATCGCGGGCCGGTGACGCCCGTCACGCGTCGAGCTTGCCTTTACGCGCGGCGCTTCATCAGCAGTAAATCCTGCGAAGAAACCAGTGGTCGCCAACCTGCCATCTTGCGTGCCTAGCTTGCGCTTTCGAGACGATCCGGCAGTAATTGCCGGAAGGTACGTCAGTTGCTGAGGGTGGTTGCAACCATTGGATGCGAGTTAGTTGTCTTGTACCAGGTCACACTGCTACCAGGTCACACTGCTACAAGCCAGGTCGTTCCTCGTGGCTGGTAGCGCGCCGTAAATCGCTGTCGTGCAAGCTGTGACGACGGGTTGCGAGCGGGCAAGCTGGCCCCCCCCCCCCGAGCCGGCAGTCGTTTTTCGCCAGTTTCTCAGGTCTTACTCAATCAGGGTCGAAATCCATGTCCAGAAAACCGACCACTTCAAAGTCTGAAGCCCGGAAACCTACTGATGAGGCACAGACGACGGGCCAGGGTGGCGAACTTCATCAGGTGGCGACTGACAAGAGTGGTGTGTTGACGACTCAGCAGGGAGTTCCCGTCAGCGACGATCAGAACACCTTGAAGCTGGGGGCGCGCGGTCCGGCACTCCTGGAAGACGTTCATTTCCGTGAAAAGCTGTTCCATTTCGATCATGAACGGATTCCTGAACGCGTGGTTCATGCCCGCGGTTTCGGCGTGCACGGCTTCTTTGAACTCTACGACTCTCTGTCCGACGTCACGCGGGCGGATCTGTTTCAGCGTCCGGGCGAACAGACACCGGTTTTCGTCCGTTTCTCGACCGTCGCAGGTAATAAAGGCTCTTCCGATCTCGCGCGGGACGTGCGCGGCTTCGCGGTGAAATTCTACACGCAGGAAGGCAACTGGGATCTCGTTGGCAACAACATCCCTGTGTTCTTCATTCAGGACGCGATCAAGTTTCCAGACCTGATCCACGCGGCGAAGCAGGAACCGGATCGCGGATTTCCCCAGGCGCAAACAGCGCACGACACTTTCTGGGACTTTATCTCCCTGACTCCTGAAAGCATGCACATGGTCATGTGGATCATGTCCGATCGGGCGATTCCCCGCTCGTTCCGCTTCATGGAAGGCTTCGGCGTCCATACCTTCCGGCTGGTGAATGCAGCAGGGAAATCGACGTTCGTCAAGTTTCACTGGAAACCGAAGCTCGGTCTGCAATCGGTTCTGTGGAACGAGGCGGTGAAGATCAACGGAGCAGATCCCGATTTTCATCGTCGTGATCTCTGGAGCGCCATTGAAGCCGGCGATTTCCCGGAATGGGAACTGGGCATGCAGTTGTTTGACGACGATTTCGCCGACAAATTTGATTTCGACATTCTGGACGCCACCAAGCTCATTCCTGAAGAACTGGTACCGGTGCAGCGTGTGGGCCGGATGGTGCTGAATCGCCGCGTGGATAATTTCTTTGCTGAAACCGAACAGGTTGCCTTCTGCACCCAGAACGTCGTGCCGGGAATCGATTTCACCAACGACCCGTTGCTGCAGGGTCGCAACTTCTCGTACCTCGATACTCAGTTGAAACGCCTCGGGAGTCCCAACTTCACGCAGATCCCGGTGAATGCCCCCAAATGTCAGGTGAGGAACTTCCAGCAGGACGGGCACATGGCCATGCGGAACCCGATCGGTCGTGTAAATTACGAGCCGAATTCGCTGGCCACGCCGATGACGTATCGCGAGTGTCCGGAAACCGGATTCACTTCTTTCCCTGCTGAAGAACAAGGGACGAAACAGAGGGTCCGCTCGGAAACCTTTGCGGATCACTACAGCCAGGCACGGCAATTCTTTATCAGCCAGACGCCCGTCGAACAGCTGCATATCGTCAACGCGTTGTCCTTTGAACTCAGCAAGGTGGAAACGCTGGCGATCCGCAGCCGAATGGTGTCGCACTTGCTGAATATCGATCAGTCGCTCGCCGAGCAGGTTGCGAACAATCTGCGTCTGGAGGAAATGCCCGTGGCGGCGCCCCCGGCGCGTAAAGTCCTCACAGGTCTCGCTGCCTCCCCTGCTCTCAGCATCCTGATGAATGCCCCGGAAAGTTTCGCAGGGCGAAAAGTTGGAGCACTCGTGACTGATGGAGTGGACGCCAAAATCCTCCAGGGTCTCAGGAAGGCCCTGACCAAGGAGGGAGCGATGCTGGAACTGGTGGCCCCGGAGGTGGGTGGAGTGATCGACAGCGACGGGAATTTGCATCCTGCTCAACAGAAACTGGAAGGCGGACCGTCCGTCCTGTACGACGCGGTTGCCGTCCTGGTGTCTGCAGCCGAGGCCGAACGGGTCGCCACATTTCCTGCTGCTCGTGACTTTCTGGCGGATGCGCTGGCCCACTACAAATTCATCGCGTACGTCGAGGAGGCCATGCCGGTGCTCAGCGCCGCGGGAATCAGCGAGCAGATCGATGAGGGATTCGTTCTGCTCCAGAGCAGCAAACAGTGCACGGCTTTCGTTGAGAAATGCCGGGAATTACGGTATTGGGAACGCGCGGTTGTCGATCGATAAGCGATGATTTTGCCACGTGTGGAACTGATCCATGATTGTTCGTAGCGTTGCAGCCGGCTGGGAGGTCATCTTCCAGTCGGCGCATGCACTGCTGGCAGGTCAGATCGCCAGCCAGTTGAAGCCGTTGAATCAGATCGATCACTGGGCTGAAACGCTGGCAGCGATTGTTGATCACGATGATCATAAGGAAGAGTTCGGCCGGAATCTGTATCTGACCGAAGCGGGCGCTCCCAAAGATTTTACGCAATTCCGTTACACTGCACGGGAGCGATATCTGGAAGTCAAGCGGCGAATCGAACATGGCTACCGCAAACACCGCTGGATCGGTCTGCTCGCGACCCGACATGCCGAAGAGCTGTATCGCGAAGTGAAAGTGTCGAAAGCCCTGAATGAACTGCTGCAAAACGAGAAGCAAAAGAGAACTGCTCTGCTTCACGAATTGCAGACCAATGCCGAGGCGCTGGAAACCGCGTATTCCGTGATGCAATGGTGCGATCGGCTGTCCCTGATTTTCTGCCAGGGCGAGGTTCCGGCCATGCACCGTCGTCTGGAGATTGCTCCCCTGTCCGGCAATCGCAGCTATGAACTGTGGAAGACTGACGACAAGACGGTTGTCATCCAGCCGTGGCCTTTCCTGACAAACACAGTCAAGGTGCATGTTGAAGTGCGCACGCTCGATCAACTCGGCTTTCGCACGGATCGCGAACTCGAGGAATGCCTGCTCTGCTGCAAGGTGGAAGAGCGTGCCTGGCAGCTGATCAGCGAATCAGGCAAGCCGGCTCGCACCCGTTCCCCCCGTTGACCCACGGTATTTACGCACTCGAAACGCGGTACGTTTCCTGTTTGAAAGCACGCCGATTGCAAACAGCATGTTCGGTGACACCGAGAGCGGGAACCGAATGACGAAACGCGCGACTGAGTCGTTTCGCAGTCAACGACACCGCCATGTACAAACAGCAGCGTAAACAGGCAGCAGCGTAAACAGGCCATCCTTGAGGCAAAATCTGACGGCTTTACCGATGCCTGTTGCCATGCTGCGAATTGCTGCGGCAGAAAGAATCGATCTTCCTGCGCTCACTTACCCGCATCGACCGAGATCCAGATCGGCGGGCTGCTGTAGGTGGCCTTCATCACAAAGTTGATCGAGAAGTGAGCCATCAGGGAGCAGAGCTGGCGGTCAACCGGTTCCGCTTTCGGATCCGCCTTGAGCATGATGAGACCCTCCGTAGCCCCATTGGACAGCAGCGTCTTGCTCTTTGCCTTGTCGATGGTCACACCTTCCGGAAGCGTGTTCGCAAACGTGGTGTTGAGATGCAGAAACAGGAAGTCCAGTGAGATGTTGGCAGTGGAATCCGGTGCCCGCTCGATCCGGACGGTCACCGGTCTGGATTCGCCGGGCTTGAGGTGCAGATCGGTCTCGCTCAGGGTGATCTTGCGAATGTCTGACGGCGCGCCCACGCAAACGACGTGATCCGCGACCGCGAAGTGACTGCGGCCACCGCCGGGCATGTAGATTTCCTGGAACGGCTGCCCCTCGGCCACCAGTTGCACCGGTTCGCCGCCTGCCTGCGGATGTTCTGCCTTGCCACGAATCCGGATGCGGCTCATTCCGGGCGGCGCGCCTTCCTCAGCACCGATAATGATCGCCCCGTCACGGCCCTTGCCGTCCAGAATCTCTCCGCAAGTTGCAAAGACGCCTTCCGGCAAACCCTCGATCTCCAGCGCGATCCTGCCGCTAAATCCGTGCTTGCGTTCTGCCCGCACAAAGATCACGCCATGCGTCCCTGGAGTGACATTCGTCTTGTCCGTATCAATCGCCAGCGTGAATCCAGGCTGACAGCGCTGCAGCTGCAACGCATAGGTATAGCCTTCGCCGCCCCGCAGATGGACATCGCGGATTTCGACAAAGTAACGACCGTCAGCAGGTACCGCCCAGCCATCCATCAAGGTATCTGACGATTGCAGTTTCAGGAATGAGGCATCGTCGTCCTCCTTCAGGGGTTTGCCCTGAGCATTCAGAATCCGCACGTACGAATCCAGGTTCGACCCGAAACGGCGAGCCAGGATCTCCAGCTGTAACAGGTCTCCCTTTTTCGCCTCGAAGGAGTAAACATCCAGTTCCGCATTCACGCCGAGCCGACCGTTCATAACGCAGGGAATCTCTACCGGAACGGCCGTTTCGATGGTGCCATGAGCGGTGACCGGTTCCGTCATCAGCGGCAAATCTGTCACCTGCACGGAGACCGGATTCGAGAGGCGACCGTCGCCGAGATTCACTGCCAGATCCCGGAACCCCGGTTCACCCCCAGCAGCATTCAGTAGCGGTTGCTTCACACCGGACAACAGGCTGCCGGTCAGTTCGACCGGAGTCTCCTGATCACGCGCCACAGCGAGCGGAAACACCTGAGTGACGAACGGCCGGGAATGGGCCTCAATGCAATATTCCCAGTAGGTATTGCCGGTATACCGCACATCCCGGATTTCCAGCACATAGTCGCCGGCTTGCTCAAAGGTGTGTGTCAGAAACGGATCGGCATAAAAGTGATTGTCGGACATCGCGATCACGCTGCCGCCGGCATCGCGCAGAAACAGAATCGGATCGACGTGCGTCTGCAGGTCATGAATGCGATCTTCCAGCCGCTGCGACTGCACGTGAAAGACAAATGACTGGCCGGCCTCAACGTGAAATTTCCAGAAGTCGGTGTCCTCGTTTTTCTCAATCGCGCCGCAGAGGGCTGCGGGCAATGTGACCACCTGAGCCTCTGCGAGTGTGTCGTTTTTGGCCTGTTCAACGACAACCGGATCTTCCACGACCACCAACTGACCGACCGTGCTGGCCCCGTTCGGAGTTGCCAGCCGGAACTGCCGCGGCCCGGATTCTGCATCCGCGTCGACGGTGAATCTCAGCTTGATCGCGGTGATTTCTTTTGGCTTCTCCCCCTCCTTCACGGCCGGCAAATCGGGGGGAACCACATCCACCGAGACGCCGTTACCGCTGATGAAGACCTGATGAGCCCCCAGCAAGGTATAGCGTGACCGTACCTCGCACTCGGTCGTCGTGCCCCGCTGCACCGCCACCGGCTTCAGGCTCATCAGCATCGGATACGACGACTGCGCAAACGCCTGGGACGTCGCCAGCAGCCAGAGTCCGACGATCGTCAGGTTTCGGTGAAGCATCGGAGTCGCCTTTGAGGAGGGAGTTGTCCGGGGCTTGTGGTCAGTTGTCAGTGGTCAGGATCTGTTCAGGGAGACCGCGGTGGGTTCATGAAGTCAGAGTCTTATGTCACACGAGGCTGAAGGCCCCGATTGGAGACCAAGCAATTCCCGGGAACTCTGTGAAAGTAATCACCCGAATAACTGTCTGCATCCGCATAACGGTCTGCGACAGACGTGGGCTCCGGCCCCTGACAACTGACAACTGGCAACTGACAACTGACCAATTTCACTGGATAAACAGAAAACCCTTGCTGTTCATCAGCGCCCACAACAGATCTTCATAGCATTCACGATCCGACTTGTACTCGGCTCGCAGCTGTTCGGCCGTTGCGATCTCTGCTGGAGTTGCTGGCCGGCACAGGGTTGCCAGATAGAATTCGTTGACCACATCCGGCAGCGGAGTCTTGCTGTTGAGCAGTCTCAGCATCCGGCCATCCTTGTCGATGATCTTGCGGATAATCGTTTCGCCATTCAGCGTGTGCAGGGCCTGGGCAAGGTTCGGATCAGCAGGCCGTTCGCATTCGCAGACGCTCACCCGCAACGGCTTCGCGAATGTGTTCAGGAAATAGTCGGGATACTCCGCATCGGGAATCTCGATGGCGCGTGTCCCCGGCGGCAAGTCCTTGAATTTCGTCTGTGTTCCTGCGGCAGCATCGATCGCATCCAGCAGCGGTTCCGCAGCGATTCGCTTCACCATAAAGTGACTGTAAAACCGGTCGTCCGCGGCATTCTGCGACGTTGGCTGGGCCGACAGCTGGTAGAGACGACTCGAAACAACCGTGCGAATCAACTGCTTCAGGTTGTAGCCATTCTGCGTGAAATCGGCCGAGAGCGCCCGCATCAGGGCAACGTTCGTCGGCGGATTCGTGGCCCGCATGTCATCCACAGGTTCTACCAGCCCCCTGCCCAGCAAATAGCTGAGATAACGGTTGACGACGGCTTCGGAGAATGCGGTGTTGTCATGAGCCGTCATCCATTCGGCGAGAGCGATGCGTCGATCCAGTTCATGTTCCGCCGGCTCACCATCCAACGGTTTCGGCGCCATCGTCTTGCCGGTTCGCGGCTGACGGACCTCGCCGGCGGTTTTGGCGACGACCACGCGTTCACGGCCGAACAGGCCGAACTCCTGGCTGTTCTTGATCCCCACGCGGGCGAAGAAAGCCGAGAACGCAAAGTAGTCGTCCTGGCTGTATTTCTCGAACGGATGATGATGACACTGGGCGCACTGCAACCGGGTGCCGAGGAAAATCTGGGCCGTGGCTTCCGCCATCTCGTTCGGATTGCGATTCACGACAAAATAGTTGGCCGGTCCACTGGAATAGACGGAGCCCTTCCCTTGCACCAGTTCGCTCACAAACCGGTTGAACGGCTGATTGATGCGAAATTGCTCCTTGATCCAGTTGTGCATGGCCCACATGCCCTGGGCCTGCAGATCGCGGCTGTTGTTGCGCAACAAATCCGACCACTTCAACGTCCAGTACGCCGCATAGCGATCGTTATAAAGTCCCTTGCGGGGGGAATCCGCAAAGCCCAGCAAGCGGTCGATCCACTGCTGGCGCTTGTCGGGAGCGGTCGATGCCTGGAACTCCGCAATTTCTTCCAGCGAAGGCAGCGTGCCGGTGATGTCCAGGAAGATGCGTCGCAGGAAGGTATGGTCATCGCACAGCGGTGATGGTTCGATACCCAGTTCGCGGAATTTGGTGACCGCCAGTTCATCGACGAAGTTGTTATTCTGCCAGCCGGCCAGATCAATCTTGTCCGCATACGGGACAATATACGTGCAGATGTCCGCCTGACCTTCAAATCGCACCATCACCGCGGCCTGACCGCGTCCCGCAACCGTCGCCAGACCTTCCGGCGTGACGGTCACCACACCCTCGTCCAGCGAATCGAACCGGGCCCAGGCGGTGACGTCTCGAATTTCACCGTCGGCGTAGTGCGCCTCCACCCGCATCTGCTGCTGTGTTTTCGGCTCCGTCACCCGCTGTTGCGGCGTGACGATCAGTTGTTTGATGATGCGTTCTTCCGGTGTCGGCTCGGGGCAGCCGTCCTGAATCCAGGCCACCAGCATCTGGTAATCGCGCGAGTCAGACCGCAAACGCCGGCCGCCCCCGTGCGGAGTTTGCATGGTCGGCTTGCGCAGCAGCAGACTTTGCTGCGGATCGATCGCGTTAATCCGTCGTCCCTGGGAGTCACGAACCATCGCCATGCGATCGGCTGGCGGGTCGAAACCAAACACCGACAGTTTGAAGCCGCCCTGGCCATACTGGGCGGCATGACACGCTCCCAGCGCACACCCGGCTTTTGTGAGCACCGGCCGCACCTGATCGAGGAAATCGATCCGGGGATGCTCGACTACGTTACTGACGGTGACCGGAATCGATGCCTTGTCGTTTCCGAACTGCACCTCAATCGAGGTCACACCGTCCCGGAGCGGGATCACGCGGCCAGCGGCAGTTACTTGCGCCACGCCGGGATCGGCAGACCGGTACTGCGTGTCGCCGGTCAGGTCGATCGCCGTGTCTGCAGAACCGGCGGCACTGCGCACCAGCAATTGTCCTTCCGCAAAATTCCCCCGCAGTTCCAGTCTGGCCGGTTCGATGATCAGTGCGGACGCATCTGCAGCGAAGCCGGCAGAGAGACAACCAAGGGACAGCACACAGACGAGGGTGGCCTCAGCCCAACGCAGGAACATGGGCAAACTCCCGGGAGATCGATCAGTTCAGAATGACGGCAGCAGGCAGGTCGTTGAGGCGGGAATAACGTATGCACAAACATTATTGCGTACGTCGCCGCGGAACGCTATCGAGATTTCCGCGCAGAACCGCCCTGGAGAAAAAGTCCTCGGGATCACAGGGCAGGCAGCAAGCGGCGATCCGCTCAGTAGCAAAATCTTCCCGGACAATTCCCGACGCCAGAGCGCGGGAGAACGGTGACTCATTCCCCGGAACGCCACCAGGGGAAGCGCAGAGAGGGTTGCTGACCGGGTTGACCGGGAGTGTGCCACCTGCACATTCCCGGATCACTCATACCTGCATGGGATGCCTTGTGTCGTTTTGACAGGCTAGTTCTGACTGAATTTCAGCCGGCGCACGGCTTCACGGCCCAGCGGATCGCGCAGGAACTTGCGATAACAACCGGGGCACAGGTCGTAGCGGAATTGCCGGGTCGATCCATCGTCGAGTTCGTCGAGGGTCGAGCCCTGTTCCAGTGACTCGGCCACTGCCTGCAGGTGGTCGATGTCCAGATCGGCCGACTGGAGTTCGTCCGGATCGAATGCCGGATACGCCTCCAGTTGCACCACATAACGCTGATGATCCAGCGAACATCCACACAGATCGCAGGAGAAGTGCAACATGCTCTTTTCGGTCCTCTGCAAAAGCCGGCCGCAGGTGCCTGCAGGCTGAAGCTTCCCGATCCTCGGGAATGCGTCGAATCCATTCTTCAGCTCAGGGCGTGATCAGCGGCAGCTCAACTTCCGACGTCGTCTGTATTCTAATCCATCGCGGTGACGGCAGAAAAACATTTTCTACCGCGAATCCCACATTCGCCCATCGCCTCGTTGTTCGCAACGCCCTCTATACAGCCCAGGGAAAATCGTTGTTCTGACAGGCATCCACCACCGCGATTCAAGGCTCTCAAGGAAAATTATCGGGCCTCTGCCGTCAGCAGTTCAATGGGACCAGAGACCATAAATCCGAATTCTTTCGGGATTCCCGACAGAGGAAATTTCACGGCGAGTCTGTCGCAAAATTTTCTCTGAAATGGTGTTCATCAAAGACAACACCAGCCCGGTCCTGGTTACCGAAACTGATCCCGTGGAGACTTTGGGACGAGCCGACTATACTTCTCGAAACCAGCGGTGCCTGACGGGACCGACGCAGGAGATTCTGTGATGGCCTGTGTCTCAGGATCTCCGGGTTCACCAGAAACCATCCCGGTTCTACCACCAGATCACCGTGATTTCTGCGACACAAAGGATTCAGCGTGGATTCACCCGCAACGACCGATGATGCTCCTCCGGCCATTCGACGGTATCCGACGCGCGCTGTGCGTATCGGCACAGTCACGATCGGCGATGGCCATCGGATTGCCGTGCAGAGCATGACTGCGACTCATACGACGAATATTGATGCCACCGTCGAACAGGCCAACGCCTTGCACGCCGCCGGAGCCGACGTGGTCCGAATTGCCGTCGACAGCAAAAAAGATGTCGAAGCGCTGAAGGAAATTCGCCGACAGACGCTGGCGAACCTGGTCGTCGACCTGCAGGAAAACTACCGGCTGGCCGAACTGGTGGCCCCGTACGTCAACAAGCTGCGCTACAACCCCGGACACCTGTACCACCACGAACGGCAGAAGCCGTGGCAGGAAAAGGTCGAATACCTGGCCAACATCGCCCGGGATCATGATCTGGCGATGCGTGTCGGCGTGAATTGCGGCTCCGTCGATCCGGCCAAGAAAGAGAAGTACGATCCGGCAGATTCCATCACCCCGATGCTGGAAAGTGCGTGGGAACACTGCGATCTGCTCGATTCACTCGGCTATACCCGCTACTGCGTGTCCCTGAAGGATTCCGATCCGCAGAAGGTCATCGAAGTGAATCGCCGGTTCGCGGAGCAGCGACCGGAAGTCCCGCTGCATCTGGGGGTGACGGAAGCCGGCATGCCGCCGGACGGCATTATCAAGACGCGGATCGCTTTCGAGCAGTTAATCGGCCGCGGCCTGGGCGACACCCTGCGAGTCTCACTGACGGTACCAAACAACCGCAAGACTGAAGAAATCGACGCCGGCCGCAAGATTCTGGCAGACATCGCTGCCGGTCGGGTGCGGACGGTCGTGAATCTGGCACTGGACACGCTCAACATCATCAGCTGTCCGAGTTGTTCACGCGTCGAGAACGAAGCCTTCATCGAGCTGGCGCAGCAGGTGAAAGAGATGTCGGCCTACGCGAAGGATCACGCCATCACCATCGCGGTGATGGGCTGCCGCGTGAATGGTCCCGGCGAAACCGACGACGCCGACCTGGGACTGTGGTGCGGTCCCAACTTCGTGAACCTCAAGAAGGGCCCGCAGGAACTCGGCCAGTTCCCCTATGAGGAAATCCTCCCCCGGCTCAAGTCTGAACTGGATCTGTTGATCGCCACCGGCAAGGGAAATTCGCAAAAGGTCTGACAGGCAGCCGGGAAACGTGAGACCCTGGACTGTCTCTGCACCAAATCGTGGACGATGCCTCATCCGGTTGTGGCCATCCCGAAGCTGGCTGAAGCCAAACTCAGGTTCTGATTCCTTTCCGGAATGCGCTCCGCTCCGGTAGGATAATCGCGCGTCGGCGGATGCCTGTCTTCTGCCGGAATCGTGATGTTTGCCAGACTGCTCCACTGCCAAGCCACCCTGAAGGATTTCTCGCCATGACCGACGGTCTGACCGCGGCCCAGCTTGCGGCCCTCGCCCGCTACGACAGCCCGACCATTTGCAATGCCGTCGAGTTATGGAATCTGCGACCGCGAAATCTCGGGTACATGAACCAGTCGATCAAGGCCACCTCACCGCAGTTGCCACCAATGGTCGGCTATGCGCTGACCTCAACCTTCCGCAGTATGTGCCCGCCGCGTTCCGGCGATGTCTACGGCAGCATCGGTGCCCAGGTGGACGCTTTCGGCTCGGTGCCAGGTCCGCCGGTCATCGTCTTTCAGGATCTGGATGAACCCTGCGCCTCTGCCACCTTCGGCGAGGTCATGTGTTCGACCTACCAGCGGTTTGGCGCTGCCGGTCTGATTACTTCCGGCACCGGCCGGGATCTGGCCCAGGTTGATGGTCTTGGATTTCCCACCTTCACGAACGGGGCCATCGCCGCTCACGGCTACTGCCACATTCTGGCGATCAACGTGCCGGTGACGGTCGGCGGCTTGACCATCTTCCCGGGTGACCTGCTGCATGGCGACCTGAATGGCGTGACGACCATTCCTCCGGAAATCGCCACCGAGGTTCCGGAAGTGTGCGATGAAATCGCCCGTGCCGAAGCCATCGTGCTGAACTATCTGAAACAGGATCAGGTGGACGTCGCAGGCTTCAACGCCGCCCGGAAGGAATGCGGTGAGCAGATCAACCAGTTGTCCCGCCGGCTGCGCGGCGAAGGCTGAGGACGAACACTGAGTTCGACCACGATACCGCGTTCGACCAGGATACCGCGAGTGCCGTCCAGGCAACACGCGCAAATCTGCCGATGATCTTCCGGTTCCACGACTGGCAACCGGAAGATCGTCAGGCACGCTCCCTGCCATCTGATCAGTCACTCACGCTGCCGTCCGAACGGTGCAGGTTGAGTCAAATTCCGGCCGTTTCCCTCGAATTCCGGTTTTCTCCGGCGGCCTGCGGATACTGCCGGGCGCGAGGCAACGCCCGCCGCAATTCCGCGCGGGGGCAGCACGAGGCCGGACAGAGTCTTGAATTCCCTGGCAGGCAGTGCTGAGATATCACCGTCACCGGGATGTGTCAGCGGAAATTCCCGGTTCCCGACGGACAACCGGTTGCTCCCTCTGATTTACTCCCGAGGTGTTGCTGTGCCCAAAAAGAAAACCGTCAAGAAAACGCTGTCTTCGCGGCGAATCGTCCTGCGAACCGGCGAGGCCCTTGTGGAAGGCGGTCCCGATTGCCTGTGCGCAGAGCCGGAAGTGGTAATCGGTGAACTGGATGGACCGGTCGGTTTCTCGATTGCGAACCTGATGGGCAATCAGGTGCAGGGGCATACCAAAGTCTTCGCCATTCTGGATTGCGACGTCCAGGTGCGTCCCACGACAGTCATGGTCAGCAAGGTGACGGTGGAATCGTCCGCATACACCAATGTCCTGATGGGCACGGTTCAGGCAGCCATCGCCAATGGCGTGCTGGACGCGGTACGTGCCGGAGATATCCCCAAGTCCCGGGCAGATGAACTGGGAATTATCGTCTCGGTCTGGCTGGACCCGGCGGTCCTGAAGGAGGAGAAACTGGACCACGCCCAGCTCTTTGCGAATCATCGTCAGGCGGTCGCCAAAGCCCTGAAAAAGGCCATGAATAACGAACCCGGCATCGACTGGTTACTGAAGAACCAGGCGAATATCACTCACGTGTATCACAAGATGGCCCTCGACGGCGAACTCTGATCGTCAGGTTCAGCTGCCGGACCAGGCGAATTTCCCTTGCTGGTCCGGCAACTTCTCGTTCAGCGCGGGGACAACTTCAACGCCGACTGCAGGCTGTTCTCACTGCCGGTGCCCCCGTTAATCGCGTCATTGCAACTTTCCGTTTCACAAGGCAGCAGAGCTACAGCCGGCACAAAGCAACTTCCATCGAGGTTCGTCATTCGACAGGTGATCAGTTGCCGATGTCTACAGAGCGAGGCAGGGCACTCCCCTTCGCCCTGCCGCTCGCTGTTTCAGACGCGATTCAGGATCAGTACCCTCGAAGCAGAGGCCTGCCCACGCAGGTCTGCCCTGGCTGTCGCCGATTCACCAACCGGGATGATTTCTTAAGAAGTCACTCGGCGCGCCAACTTCGGGAATGCTGGTGGCCGTCCCCTCCGGCTGCACGCGTTCCATGGGACTGCCCTCTCGTCTGAATTTGCCGTCGCCGTCGTCGATCCATCCCCCTCGGATCGGCGACGGCGACGTTTCTGCCCGGGACGCTGAATTCAGGAAGCTGCAACGCCTCGCTCCTGAGCCGGCCCCAGCACGGGTGCCACCATCGCGAATGACCGTGGCCGAACCTTCAGCTGCAGGGTACGGGTCGTGAACACCTCGCCGTCCACGGTGCAAGGAAGTTCTTCAGCGCTCTCAATCCGGATCTCCCGCGCCTGCCGCGATTCCACGAGGTGATGTGCCAGAAAATCTCCGACGGCATATTGCCCCACCAGACCGGCAATTTCCGGGGATTCCCCATCGCGAATCAGGACCACTTCTGCCAGTCCGTCATCCAGTTTCGCACCAGGAGCTACGGTCAGACCTCCCCCCGATGTCCTGCCATTGGCGATGAAGCAGTTGAGAAATTCCCGGTGTTCCGGCTTTCCACCGTCCAGTGCAATGTCCGCATGGAACGTCTGCAGGTTGACTGCGACATCCACTACTCCCCGCAAGTAACAGAAGGGCCCCCAGCGTTGCTTGACCTCCGGCGTCAGATCCCGGAGGAACGCACCGGTATTGCCAATCGTCACCATGTTCGTTGCGAGGCAATGCCCGTCATCCCACGTGCATTCGATGACATCTATCCAGTGAACCGGTCCGAGGGTAGCGACGGCCCAGGCTGCGACAGGATTTAACGGCATCGCCAGCGATCGGGCCAGATCATTGCCGGACCCCACGGGGATCACTGCATATTCGCACGTCGCATCCGCCTGAATCTGGTGTTGGGCAACTGCATGGATCGTGCCATCACCGCCCGCGGCCAGAATGCGGCAGCGCTGGCCGGATGGCCGCTGTTGATTGATCGCCGCGACAATGTCGTCCACATCATCCAGTTTGATCCAGACCGGAAACTGTTCCGGATCTGCGAAAGTCTTCCACTGTTCCGGATCGAGCGCGCTGCCCGACTTCGAGTTGACCACCACGATGAATGACGGCATGGAGAGGTCCGGGGGAGCATTCTGATAAAAACCGGCAGGCTCCATGCCTGCCTGGTGCTATAGTCGCGGCATATTCCGGCTGCAGAACTTCACTCAATTTGAATTATGCGGTGAAACGCGATACAGATCCACCAGATCGCGGATTCGACTGTGAGCGAGTGCGACCTGGGAATATTGCCGAACAATTGTATCACTCGAGGAAGTGGCTACGGTCTTGTCGAGCGCATCTTCATACGCCTGCTTGACGTAATCCTCGCTTCGCAGCAGTTCGGTGAACAGGGTCAGCCTGTTATCCTGCGACAAAAGCTCCCGAACCCGCATCCAGGTGCGATTCAAGGCTGCCCGGATGGTGCAGCTTTCGGGCACGCTCTCTTCCAGCGGGACGAAATGGCCGAGTTCATCTGCCTGAGCAAGTCGTTCCAGCGCAATTTGATCACACAGGGCTGCCAGGGTCAGGTCCTGGAGATGTTCCGCGGCAAAACGAAAACCGTCAGCACTGTCCAGATTCACCTGCACCAGATTCTTCAATGCTGCTGCAACTTCGGCTCCTGGATTGGTAGAAAAAAAAGCCGTAATCATGTCGGACCTCACATCGTTTCGCGTTCCCGGGCTGCTTCGCACTTCTCTCAATGCAAAATCCGCGCCAGTCTCGTGTAATCGCGTGATTTCTGACCAGACCAGGATTTCTGCGCTGCCATCGGACACAACCCGTTTGGGGTAATGAGCAAGGCCAGTGCAGCATCCGGCGCTCCTCAAACTCGTGCCAGGCGTCCAATCGCGGGCGGTGACTGTCCTGAATGGCAAGCAAACATTGTGCTTGCTGTGCGATCCAGGCAGACATCTCTGCTCGTGGTTCCGGATCATTCAGTTCAATGAATGTAATGGCCATGAGCTGGCAGAGATTTTGCAGTTCCACGTTCACTTCGCACCAGAAACTGGAACACTCGCTTCACTTGACGAGCGGTGACACCATCACCCCGGGAAAACTATCCATCCAGACGCTCCCTGAGTTTCAGAAAACCGCAGTCAGGATTCCGACATCACGGTGATTCCTGCGCAACCAGTCGGTTTCACGGCACGTTGATTGCTTGCGGGCTGGCTGTCACTGAACCGTTCTCGTGTGTTGATGTACCAGTTTCGCACGGCGAGATGCTGGCAACCGGCGAGATGCTGGCAGCCAGGTTCATGACGGCCAGATTTATCTTGCGAACGACAGCCTCTGGAATCCGGAAATCCAGCCGGTCACGAATCCCGTGATGTGTATCACGGAACTGATTCCAGAACTTTCCTGTTCCAGAGTTTTCCGGAGCTTCCCGATGGCAATTGTTGAACCCCTGCTGATGTCAATCACCCGGATTACCACCCTCAAGGAGGAAGCAGTCCTGTCGAACGCGACCGGATTCTTCCTCGAACGCGACTCCTCGCTCTTTCTGATCACCAACCGGCACGTCTTCATGGACGAGCCGACCGGCCACGCTCCGGATGCCTGTTCGCTGGAGATTCATACGGCGGCAGATAATCTGGCGGAAGCAGTCCCCGTCCGGTTTCCGCTGTATCAAGACGGGACGGCCCTATGGCGGGAGTCGACCGACGCTGCCGGATTGATCGATATCGTTGCCTTGCCGATTGACCGCCAGGCCCTGCCTCCGACAGCCGTCTTCGAGTCCTTTACTCCTGCGGATATCGTCGTTGATCCTGGTACCATCGAAGTCGGCACCGCGCTACTGATCACAGGGTTTCCGCTGGGATTTTACGACACCTTGCACCATCTGCCCGTTGCCAGGCAGGCGACTGTCGCCTCGGCATTCGGGCTGCGGTTTCAGGGCAAGGGCTACTTCATGACCGATGCCCGAACCCATCGCGGGACGAGCGGGGCACCCGTAGTGACGCATGCAGTGGATCGCGCGGATGGCCGCAAATGGAGCCTGCTGGGCGTGCACGCGGCACGGCTGGACATGAGCACGCGGGATCTGACTCAGGACGAAGCCCTGGGACTGAATTGCGCCTGGTATGCCGATGCCCTGCTGGTGCTGACCGATCCTCCGCCGACACCGACGCCTGTTCAGGCGCCACCGGCCAATACTCAGCCAGCGCCTTCCAAACCCGGCAAGCCCAAAGGTTCGCGATCCTTCTTCGGGATCAAAACTACGGCCAGATAAGCCAGCCAGATACGGACGGTCGTGAAAGAATGACCGCGAAAAAAGAATGACCATTAAATGAGCTGCGCCCTGCTTGCAGGACGCAGCTCTGGTTCTTGATGCCCGTACAACGTCTTGCGCAAACATCCTGTGCACGTCTGCCGCGAACAGAGAGTCTGCAACCGGTTTTCCGTACCAGCCAGCGCTTGTCAGGACGCAGAAACGGGACAACAAAACCGCTCGCCAACAAAACCGCTCGCCGATGTAGCCTGATTCTGTATCAGTGCGATCAGAACCCAAGGCCGATGCCATCGAGGAGGCCCGTCTGCACCGAGCCGTCCTTGAATTCAAACATCCCCGGGAACCGTTTGGCGAATGACTTGTTGAGGCCGGGACAATACTGACGGCCATTCCCTTCGATCGCTGCAATTCCCGGAATCCGCGCTGCCAGGCTGGCAGAGTGCAGGAAGGAATAGCTCGGACAAGTCAAATCCTGGACGCACAGGAACAGGCCGAACTTCTGGGCAGCGGCAGCCAGCAGCAGCGACTCTGTCTGGCCCTTGCAGGCCTTCAGCGCCACGCCGGTGTAGCCCTGTTCGCGGCTGAGCAGGAGCGAATCGTAATCGAGCAGTGATTCATCGATGACCACCGGCTTGATCTCGGCAGCCCTGTGCATCTTGTTCTCAGGATGCGCCTTCAGGTCGCGATGCGTGGGCTGCTCGACGTATTGCACCCGGTCAAAGGCGGCGGCCGAACGATCTTTCAGGGTGTTCAGAAAGTCGACGACATATTCAACGTTCGCGCACTTCTCGTTGAAGTCCAGCGAGTAAAACCACTGTGTGCAACCACGAGTTGCCTGAGCAGCGGTGGCGACCTTGTCGACCGACAGGACGCGGTCGATATCCCAGTCGAAGTTATCGCCCGACAGCTTGATCTTCATGTGCGTCAGGCCGTTGTAAGCGATCCATTCTCCGAGATGTTCCGGCAAACCATCCCCGATTTTCTTCGAGACGTCCGCCTCCGTCAGCGGATCGATCGCGCCGACGAGGTGGTAAAGCGGCATCGACGGTTTCGGATCGCGCAACGTGTACTGATCGAGATATTCGCCGGCGAACTGGTCGTCGAGATATTCCGACAGATCATAGTTCATGAACTTCGAGGACAGCGCGTTGTAGCTGTTGATGTTATGCAGGCGGCCGTAGGCATCGTGCAGGGCGGCGTCGAACGGACTGGCAGCGACCAGTTGCGCCAGTTCGGGCATCGTCTCCGACAGCTTCATCCGCTGGCAGAGCGTCTTCGCCGTATGGTGATATTCGGCGGAAAGGTGATAGCTCAGGTCGATCGGGTGACCATATTCCGTGCAAACGCTGCCGAGTTCGATGATCTCTTCCGCGAAGGCTTTCATCGCGGCTTCTGCCTGATCCGACGTGACCGTCGATGACGGCCACGCCCAGATGTTACCGACCGGCATGCTGCCGAATCCGGTCGCATGCTGTTTTCCGTCGCGCGACTCGACCGTCAACGTACAGTTGATCAGAAACGACTTGTCGAGAATCCGTCCGCCGAACTTCAGAGGTGTGCGAAAAACGAGCGGCTCCATCGAGAACGCTGCAAACTTGATCTTGACGTCTGTCGCTTTCGACATCTCCAGGACTCTTTGAGGAAGGCCAATACGGATGGATCTCGGCAGCCTGCGACGGCGACATACTGTCAGGACCGGGACGCCTCTGAAAGCAGAGAAGTTCCCGGTCTGTCGCAGCGGGCATCACCCGGATGCGCTGGCGATCTTAGCCCAGTCACGAAAATCGATCAAGAATCGATGAACGACCGGCGGGATTGTACGACACGAATCCGCTGGAGTTGCCGATTCTGAAACTTGCCGGTTACGGGGTTCCACAGATTCCAGCCGGAGCCTGGAGAATATGGAGTGAACTGCCGGCGATCAGATCCTTGACTTTCGGTCGGTACGCATGCATGTGCGGCGCGTCCAGGTGGGCTTCGAGCGCTGCCAGGGACGTCCATTTCTCCACGATCATCACGACGTTCTCTCCCAGTTCCGTCTGACGATCGTTGCCAGTCGGGAGGTCGATAGTCGGGCCATACTCCAGACAGCCGTCTTCCTGATGAACCAGAGGAACGACTTTCGCGAATTCCGACAAAAAGGCGTCACGCTGTCCGGGGACGGTTTCGATCCGGGCCAGTACAGTCACAGTCATCAGGGCAATTCCAGTGAGAGGGTCGACAAATTCAGGGCAGAGAGTCCAGGGCGGACAGCCGGAAATCGTCAGAAACCTGTGCAGCGGGCCTGCATTCTGCGTTACTGTTGCGCGTTCCGATGACGCCTGCAACCTTTCGCTGGCTTCGCGAGTCCGGACGGAAGCCGAATTGAGTCCGGCCCTGCCCCGCACTAGGATATCAGAATTCGCTGATCGATTCTGCAAGCCCTCTGGTTCAGCATCCGTCACCTGCTGCAGCTCCCATGCCCCAGTCGGGACTGATCCAGTCACTCCAGATTCAGCCCCTGAGGACGACCGATGCGCAAAGTTCGGACCGGCGGCGGCTTTCCGGCACTGCTCTACACCTTTCGGAAGGCCCATGAAGCCGGAGGACTGTGGAAGCTCTGGAAGGCCATGCGTTCCAGAAATGCCTGCAAAACCTGCGCACTCGGCATGGGGGGGCAAAATGGCGGGATGGTGAACGAGCGCCACGTCTTTCCCGAAGTCTGCAAAAAGTCGCTGCAGGCGATGGTCGCAGACATGCAGGGCGCCATTCGACCGGAGTTTTTTGAAACCTATTCGATTCCCCAATTGCAGTCGTTCACGCCCCGTGAACTGGAAACCTGCGGACGACTGACGCAACCGTTGCTGGCAGTCGCCGGTGATCAGTATTACCGGCCGATTTCCTGGGACGAGGCGTTCCGGCGGATCATCGACAAGCTGAAGGGCACGATCGCAGACGAAACTTTCTGGTACTTCAGCGGTCGCAGCAGCAACGAGGCCGGTTTCCTGTTGCAGATGTTCGCCCGCGTCTACGGAACCAACAACGTCAATAACTGCAGCTATTACTGTCACCAGGCGAGCGGCGTCGGATTGCAGAGCGTTCTTGGCACCGGCACGGCCACGCTGGTGCTGGAAGACGTGGAACATGCCGACTGCGTGTTCATCATCGGCGGCAATCCCGCCAGCAATCATCCGCGGCTGATGAGTACGCTCAAACACGTCCGCCGGCGCGGCGGCGAGGTGATTGTCATCAACCCGATCATTGAGACCGGATTGGTGAATTTCAGCGTCCCCAGCGACCCGATCAGCCTGTTCTTCGGCACGAAGATCGCCACGCTGTACGTGCAGCCGCACATTGGCGGCGACCTGGCGTTGCTGAGCGGGGTCGCCAAACAACTGGTGGAATCACGCACTTGCGACGAAGCGTTTCTGAACCAGCACTGCGATCACTGGCCGGTACTCCGGGAACAGCTCTGGAAGCTGGAGTGGGATGAAATCTGCGCGAAGTCCGGTGTGGATCGCGAAACTATTCGCGAAATTGCCTGGCGTTATTCGCAGGCAAAGAATGTAGTCTTCAGCTGGACGATGGGGATCACCCATCACATCCACGGCGTGCAGAATGTCGAGGCGATCGCCAACCTGGCATTGATGCGGGGGATGGTCGGGCGTCCGAACGCCGGGTTGATGCCGATCCGCGGCCACTCCAATGTGCAGGGGATCGGATCGATGGGGGTAACCCCGAAGCTGAAAGATGCGATTTTCGACCGACTGCAGCAGCATTTCGGCGTACAACTGCCGACGACGGCCGGACTGGACACTATGGCCTGCATGGAGCAGGCGCAGTCTGGTCAGCTCAAGGTCGGCTTCTGTCTGGGCGGAAATCTTTACGGCTCCAACCCCGACGCCACCTTTGCCGCAAGTTCACTGCAGAATCTGGAACAGCTCGTCTATTTGAACACGACGCTGAACACCGGCCACGCTCACGGTCTGGCGAAAGAAACGCTCATTCTGCCGGTGCTGGCTCGTGACGAGGAACCGCAGCCCACCACTCAGGAGTCGATGTTCAACTTTGTCCGGCTGAGCGACGGCGGCCCGGCCCGGCATGTCGGTACGAAAAGCGAAATCGAGATCATCGCCACCATTGCCCGCGGCGTCCTGGGTGATCGCGGGCCGATTGACTGGCAGGCGATGCAGCAGACCAACCGCATTCGGGAGGCTATCGCGAAGATCGTACCCGGTTATGAGGCGATCAGTGACATCGCGGCGACCAGGCAGGAATTTCAGATCGACGGGCGCACCTTCCATCAACCGCAGTTCCCCACGCCGACGGGCAAGGCCCAATTGCGTGTGCATGAGTTGCCGCCGCTCGTCGGTGGACCGCAGGAACTGCGGTTGATGACGATCCGCAGTGAAGGTCAGTTCAACACCGTCGTTTATGAAGATTATGACCTGTATCGCGGTATTGAGGGTCGCGATGTAATTCTGATCAATCCGGATGATGTCCAGCGGCTGGGATTCCGCGACGGTCAGCGCGTGATCGTGCGATCGTCCACGGGGCAGATGGACGGCGTCAGTATCGCAGCGTTTCCGAAGATCCGCTCTGGCAACGTGGCGATGTACTACCCGGAATGCAACGTCCTGGTTCCGCGTTCCAGCGATCCCCGCAGCCGCACGCCGGCCTTCAAGGCAATTCCGGTCACGCTCGCGCCCCTGCCACCGAAGAAACTTCTGCCAGTCGTGACGCCGGCACTGGCAAAAAGTCGTTGACGCGGTGTCGTGCCCTGAAGCCAGGACATGGCCATGTTCTGGCTTTCTGCTGGCCATGATTTCTGGTGGGCCTTCAAGGCAGATTCTGCTGAATCATGCTGAGATAGAACCCCATCACGCGGAAAATCAGGAAGATAATCATCGCGGCGACCATGGCCCAGATCACCCAGCCGAGAGTGACCGTAAGGCCGTGGAGCGCGCGGCGGGCATCTTCCTCGAATTGCGGGCTAAGCCGTTCCAGCGTCTCCGGCACTGTTCCGGACGTTTCGCCGACCCGCACCATTTCCAGATATTGAGCCGGAAACAGGTTGGTCGGATACAGCGCATCGGTCAGGTCTTCACCGGCCATGACAGCGGCTACGACCATTGGCGTGGCTGCGATGAAGGCCCCGTTCCCGGTGGCTTTCAGGGCTGCTTCCAGGCTGGGCTCGATTGACATTCCGGCTTGCTGGGTCAACGCGAACGCCCAGGAGAATCTCGCGATTGCGAAGGACCGCATGCAGTGGCCTACCACCGGGACTGCCAGCAGCGCGGTATGAATAGCGCGGGCCTGCTGAAACCCCTTGACCGCGAATTGATAGCCCACCAGCACCGCAGCAATGGAACCAAAGCACCACATGAGCCAGATGGCGGCTCCCGATGCCCCCTTGAGGCCGAAGCCCAGGGGATCGAAACCATCGGACCCCGGATTTGCCTGGGCGATCCAGCCCAGCACCAGCAGGAGGCCGGCGATGATAAAAATTGCGGCGAACAACTGAATTGCCGGCCAGGCAATCGCGCCCAGGAAGGTGCGCTTCATCCGCTGCAGGTTTTCATAGTGATCCGCCAGACTACGGAGCACTTCCGGCAAGGTTCCGGTGTGTTCAGCGACCGAGATCATGTCGATCATCAGCTCGGGAAAGAAGGTGCCGTGTTCCCGAAAGGCCGTGGCAAGATCGGTGCCCTTGCGAACATCCGCTGCCACCTGCTGGATCGCCGGTCCCGCCGGGCCGCGCTGCTGCTTCTGCACAATTTTCAGGGCATCGAGTAGCCGCACACCGGAATCGAGCATGGTGCCGAGGGAACGGCACAGCGGCGCAAGTTGCGACAGGGGAATGCGCGGGGCGAACACAGGCAGACCCTTCATCGGGTGTTGATTCGCGGCGAGAATCGCTCGTCGCCCGCAGGAGACAGCAGATCCGGAAACAGAGACTGTGACCACACCCGCACGGCTGATGCCGGGCGTGATTGTCGGGAGGCGATTGTATTTCCCGCGCGAGTCCGGTGAAAGCTGGTCGCCGCGAAATCCCGGAACGATTTCGATTCCCTGGCAGCGCGTCAGAAAAAATTCAGCGATTCCCGAAATCGTGAACAATTTCGCGAGGTCCAGGGATCAATGACTGACGTTCCCCACTTCCAGACGCCTGTCGCCGGCCGGGTTTACCCTGGCTCGATGATCCCTGCCAACTGATGGATGCCTGCATGGCTGTCTTGAACGATGTCCTGCTGCTGAATGCGGAAATCGCTGCGATGGTGCGAGCGGGCATTCCGCTGGAACTCGGCTTGCGACGTCTGTCGCAAACCGTTTCGGGACGTCTCGGAGAGCTGGCAGAACGGCTGGTGGTACGACTGGAGCAGGGAGACTCGCTGGTCACGGCAATTCGGGCGGAAGAGACACTCGTCTCGCCGCTCTATGCGGCAGTGGTCGAGGCGGGGCTGCGGGCAGACCGTTTGCCGGCAGCCCTCGACGGGCTGGTCACGTTCGGTCGGACCCTGCAGGAAACCCGCCGTCGCGTGCAGCTGGCCCTGTTATACCCTGCGATTGTGGCAGTGATCGCCTGGGTGCTGTTGCTGTTGTTTGTCGCGGTCCTGGCTCCGGCAGTCGTTGAGGCGTGGGACCCGTTGTCTACCGGCCGCGCATACTGGCTGCCCTTGCTGTTACAGGCTCAGACCAGTGTCCTCTGGTGGGGACCGGGCATTCCGCTGGCGGTCGTTTTGTTGCTGTATCTGCTTTCGGCTCTGGGGCGATCCTGGAGTGACACGGAATTTATCGGCCGCGAGCCAGGAGGCCGGGGGATGATGTCCGGAACCTGGATTCCCGGCGTTCCGGGCATTTACCGCGATCTGGACCGCGCCAATGTGGCCCGGATGCTGGGACTCTTGCTGGAACATCAGGTACCGCTGCCACAGGCCCTGGAACTGGTTTCACGGATGGCAGGGGGCGCCCGTCTGAAATCGGCTCTGAACCAGATCGCAACTGGCATCGGACAGGGAAACGCCCTGTCGGACGAAATCCGCCGGAATCCGGAATTACCGCTCCTGTTGGCGCAACTGTTGCGCAGCGGCGTTGTCGATCACAACCTGCCCGCAGCCATGAGCCAGGCCGGTGACATCTATCTCCGGCGCGTTGATCGACGCGTCACCTGGTTGCGGACCGTGCTCGTCCCTGTCTTTGCCGTCCTGATCGGCGGCGGCGTCTCACTGGCATATGCGTTAGCGCTCGGCCTGCCGCTGCGCTGGTTTCTGACCGGATTGCTGACTCAATCCTGACCGGCCCGGTCAGGCTCTGTGCCAACTCACGTTACCGATCAACCCCGTTCATCTCAAATTCCCGGGAAGTAGCTGTATGACCGCTGAGCGCGAGCGAATGGAAATCACCGAATTCCTGGCTCCCGGCGTGTCGTCACTCACCCTGCTGACGAACCTGCGAGCCCTCAGCGAAGAGCTGAACTCCGGTTCGGGACGCCGGGCGATTGCGCGAATGGCGGATCGGGTGGAAAGCGGCGTGCCCGTCGAAGAAGCCTTCCTGGAAGTTCAGTCACAGTTGCCGGCAGGAATGCGGCACTGGTGTCAGATTGGACTCGCCCACCAGCGGCTGGACCTGCTGCTGACGATGTACATGGAACACATCCGGCACCGCAGCGACCTGCGGCGGTCGGCCTGGGTCTCGCTGATTTATCCGGTCAGTCTGGTCAGTGTCGCCGGCGTGATGGGGCTGGGTATGGCCGTGATGATTGTCCCGATGTTCGAGGCGATTTACTCGGATTTCGGAACCCAGTTACCGGGAGTAACAGAAGTTTTAATCGAACTGTCGCGTCTGGTGCGTCATTACGCCTTGTGGGTCTTTGCCGCTGTGGTGCTGGCCAGTTTGCTCCTGCGTGGATTGTCCCGGCCGCTGGGCCTGGAGCGTTTCTTGCAGTTCCTGTTTCGCAGTATTCCCGGGTTCGGCGGCGTGTTCCGCTGGTCGTCGCTGGCAGCCTGCTCCGAATTGCTGGCAATGTTAATCGAGATTGAAGTCCCGCTGCCTGCCGCCTTGCGCGCGGCGGCAGAGACAACGGATGACCTGTCCCTGGCATCAGGTTTGAGTGAGGCCGCGGACGATGTGGAAGCCGGTCGGTCGTTGTCTCCCTCGATCCGATCTCAACCCGTCTATAGTTTGCCTGTGGAACTGGCAATCGCGTTCCAGTCAGCCAGCCGACCGGCGTTGCTGGCCAGCCTGTTGCATTCATATTCACAGATTTTCACCGCGCGCTCTCGGGTGGATTTGCATCTGGTGCGGTGGGCGATGGAGCCCTTCGTCCTGCTGTTCGTCGCAATCGCGATCGGCTTTTCGTTTCTCTCACTGTTTCTTCCGCTCATCAAACTTCTGAACGATCTGTCATGAGTTTTCATGAGGGAAACCAAACGGAAATTCCACCAGAGACTTTGCTCAAGCCCGATCGGTCATCCCGGGATTTCTGACCAGAGTCCTGCCTGGCAGTTTCGGCGTCCTTTCAGGTTCTGCACTGCGAAACCTGCGGCATTGAGCCGGAAAACAATCCGTTAAAGAACTGTTCATCCGGAATCGGGCGACAACACCACTAGCAAAGATGGCGATTGATCAGCCATGAGTGAACTGGAACTTAGAATTGTCCTGCATTTACTGGTCTGCGTTCTGTCGACGCTGGCCGGGATCGTTTGCTGGTCGACGGCGAGTCGCATCCGCAATGGAATTGGCGGGCGCGAACAGGGGTCGCCGCGATTGCGGGAATGGCTGCTCGGAACCGCGCTGATCGCCGCAGGTTTGCTGTTGCTGGCAGTAATTCTGGTGTCCTGCATTCTGGTGTCCACGATTGAGCCCGATCCCAGTGGCCTGAATTTGCTGGCAGCGCTGGTACTGTTTTTGTTCCTCGTTGTGGAAGCATGGATCGTGTGCCGCGCCTGGCGCGGGGCCGTCCAGACTTTTGTCGTAAAGGGGAACATGGATACGGAGGACGAGTCCGTCGATACGCTCGCGTCTCAAGGCTGGCAATGGGGACTGAGTCCTTTCGGGCTGAATGCCGCACTCATTGTCATCAGTCTGCCAGCGATCCTCTTGCTGGATTCACTGGGGGTCAATTTCAATCTGAATGGTCGCCACAGCTTTGCCATGACGGCCGTCCTGATCGGAGACGCCGCAATCGTGATCAGTTCCGGCGGAATTCTCTTCTGGCTGGCCGCGGGTTTCCTGAAGCAGCCAGTTGGCAGCCTGACGCCTTCGGCCCGTCAGTCCCTGGCAGGAATTTTCCGGATTCTGTCCGTGTGCCTGTTCCTGGTGGCAGCGGCCAGTCTGTACTGGTTCGGACTTGTTGTTGCAATTCTGACCATCATTGCTGCGGTCAGCCTGGCAGGGGGAAAGTATCGCACGTCACAGCTGACCGCGTTCTGGGTGCTGGCCAATGCCTGTCATTCGAGGCGTCCTGTCGCTGAAGAATTGCGTTCCCATGCGGTGAACGTGCGCGGCCGGCAGCGGCGCTGGCTATTGACCGCCGCCAGCCAGATGCAATCCGGTCCGGAGGGAATGGCAGCGCTCTGCCGGCACAAGCTGATTCCTCCCGGGTGCTATCTCGAAGTCTGCAGTGCCAGCGACAGCGGCATGTTGCCAGCAGCGCTACAGGCCGCTGCGGCGCGCGAGACTGAAAGATTCGCACGTCAGGGCGATCCCGGCGCCCCGCGGGTGTTTCTTGGCTACATCGGGGCAGTCGGCTGCGTGATGGGTCTGATCATCGGCTTCATTGGCTACAACATCGTGCCAAAATTCCGGAAGATTCTGGAAGACTTTGGAGTAGAGACGAATCCCCTCTCCAGCATGGTTTTCCATTACGTCGGAAACATCGAGTTCGTTCTGCTGACCTTCTGTGGTGGATTGCTGTGCGGTCTTGTCGGGGGGGTGGGGGAACTGCTGGTCGATATGTATGGCTGGCATGGAGTCGCCGAGCGCTTCGGTCCGGGATGGAGCCGGCGACAACGCACACCCGACTTGTTGCGCGGACTGAAGTGGTCCATCCTGCGACAGCGGCCGCTGGAAGTTGCCCTGGAGGCAATGGCCCGGGCGCCGGTTGGTCGCAGCACGCGGGCACGGCTGATTCAGACGGCCAACGCCATTCGCGAAGGCCTGGACCCCTGGGAGTCACTGCATCAGGCCCAGTGGATCACGCGACCTGAAGTCGATTTGCTGCAAAGCGCCCAGACGGTCGGCAACCTGCCGCTAGTGCTGGAGACGCTGAGCGACTCGCAGGTCGCTCGCTCGGAATACCGGCTGGAAAGCTGGCTGCAGGTGTTGCATCCGTTGTTCATATTCGGACTGGCCTCGCTGGTACTTCTCCTCTGGATTGGGCTGTTTTCACCGATGGTCGACGTGTTGTACACCAACTCCGCAGAACCCGATCTCTTTGTTCCGCAGGGGCAGCGCCAATGATGATTCCAGATCCCCTTACTCACAGAAAGAAGTCACGTGGCTTCACGCTGGTCGAACTGACGCTGGCCATCGCGCTGGTGGCCATCTTCTTTTCGGTTCTGGCTCCGCTGGTCATTCGTGTTGACCGTCAACAGCGGGCCCTGGCCGAGGAACAGTTCGCGCTGGCGCAAATTTCCAATCTGCTGGATGAATTAACGGTGTGTGCTCCCGCGGAATTACCGGAACTTCTGGAGACCGCCCGGCGTCACATGCACGAAGTACTTGAGGCGCGGCTGACCGCCCCGGAATTTTCGATTTCGCTGCAATCACTGGAACAGCCGACCTCGGGGACGGCGATCCACTGCCGTCTGACATGGGTCCGAGCCACCGGCACGCCTTCCGCGCCCCTGGTTATCACCGGTTTTAATTTCCTGCCAGTCGAGGACGAGACATGATTGCGCTCCATCGTCGCCCCCGCAGCCTGTCTGGAACGGTCCGTGCGGGAATCCAGGCTTCGTCGCCTCGCGGCTATTCCCTGATCGAGATGGTCGTCGTGATTGCCATCCTGGGAAGTCTGCTGTCGTTCACCGGCATCATGCTGTATCGCCTGCTCCGGACCGAGCAGGTTCAGCAGGAGGACTACCAGTCGCTGCGTGCCTTTCAAACGCTGGAGAACCGTTTTCGCAGCGATGTCCGCCTGTGCCATTCCGCGAGTGTGCAACCCGACGGCTTGAGTCTGACCCTGCAAATGTCACCCGGAGGCGATCACATTATTTACCGCATTCAGGGCGACACGGTGGAACGACGCTCCGGAGCCGCCACCGGTACAGGCCATAACCAGTTGATCGACAGTTTCCGGCTGAAGTCCTGCAAGCCGCTGTTTCGGATGGAGTATCCGCTGATTGATGCGGCTTCCCGGCAAAAGCTGGGAATCTGTGTGATGCGTGTTGATTATCCCCTGCGTCGCGGCCTGCCCTCATTGACCGGAGACCGCATGACCACCATCGAAGTGCGTGCCACCCTCAATGCGGTCGGGCGACTGGAAGTTTAGAGCCTGCTGACAATGACGGACATCACCCGGACGCGAGCAGGAAAAATCAGTGACGCTTGCGGATGACCAGGTCTCATCCGCAAGCGACGAATGTGTCTGTTCGCCTGCCGATTGCCAACGGAACGATTTTGTGAAGAGCTACCGTACTCCACCGCCTGTCCCATCATCCACGGATCGCAGAGGCGCTGCCATCATCATGGTTATGGTCGCCCTGTTTGTGGCGTCGCTGGTGATCGGCGTCATGGTACGCACAGCGCTCCTGCAGCAACGCCAGATCGTCCTGAATCGGGATCAGGTGCAGGCGTTCTGGCTGGCAGAAGCCGGACTGCAGCTGGCAGCGCGGCAGGCGTCAGCCCCGGCAGATCAGCCGGGAGGAGCAGAAACGAACATCCTCTGGAAGTGGACGCCGGCAGGCAGTGAAACCAGCCAGCCTCCGCGAAAGTCCGGGGAAGTCACGATTCACATTTCCGGGGAGGACGATCAGCGACCGACCGTCGTCATCGCCGATTTCCCCGCCGATTCGATTCATCGGGTGCGTGCCCGCCGCGAACTGTCGTTATCGCCAGCGACCGGTTCACCAGGGACGCCCCCTCAACCGATCTCTGCACTCCAGCCGGAGAACCGTCAGCCATGAAGTCTTTTCGATTGGTTCGGTTTCAATCTGATCGTTGTCGTACAAGTGGACCAGAATTGGGCACTGCCTGTGAAAAACCAATCCGCAGTCGTACTCCGGCTCGAGCGGAAGTCTGCCGGCCTGGCTTTACCCTCATCGAGTTGCTGGTGGTCATCGCCATCATTGCGATCCTGATCGCGCTCCTGTTACCGGCAGTGCAGCAGGCGCGGGAAGCAGCCCGCCGGACCCAGTGCAAGAACAACATGATGAATCTTGCGCTGGCCCTGCACAATTACATGATGGCTCATGAGGTGCTGCCGCCCGGCACGCAGAACCCGACCGGGCCGATTAACAATCAGCCGGGCGGACCGATGAATTCGCTGCTCCCGCCGCCGCAGTCCGCAGATGGGTTTTCGGACGGGAATGCCGTTGCGGAAGCTGCGCTGCCGGTCGACCTGACAACCCATCGTGACATGGGCTGGATCACACAACTGTTGCCCTACTTCGAGCAGCAGAACGCCTATCACAAGATCGATTTCAAGACGTCCGTCTATGCTGCTGAAAATCTGCCGGTCCGCAAGCACCAGATCTCGATGCTCTCGTGCCCCAGCGATTACGGCATGTCTTCCAGGGACGAGATCGCGCTGACGAATTACAAGGGGTCGTCGCACGACCTTGAGGCGCCGATCGACGCGGATATGAATGGAGTGCTGTTCCTCAACAGTTCGATCCGGTACGAGGCGATTTCAGACGGCAGTTCCTCGACGATCTTCCTCGGCGAAGGGGTCACCTCCTGGAATTCTTCGCTAGGCTGGATGTCAGGTACGCGTGCCACCTTACGAAATTCCGGCGCAGCTCCGAACGATTCGCGGAAAAATTCCCACATGACGCGGGGACAGGATTTCGAGGATGAAAATCCTATGGCCGTGGGAGGTTACAGCAGCCACCATACCGGGGGTGCCCATTTTACTCTGGGCGATGGTTCTGTCCGCTTTATTTCTCAGAACATCGAATTGACGCTGTTCCAGCATCTGGCCAACCGTCACGATGGCGAACTGGTGTCAGATTTCTGACAGAGTCCACATCCTGGGACGGTGAAGATTGCAGATTCCTCACGACTCGATTGGATCATTCCGCTAAAGTTTGCCGATGTTAGGGATAGAAGCGATTCTTCCCATTGCGCGGCCCGGGAGGCAGTCAGCAGGTCGACCGGGCTGCTATCGGCACAACTTCATCAGCAGCAGGAGTTTCCGGCATGCCGGAATCTGCCCGATCCATCGCGGTTCCCGCTCGTTCATGGGCCAGTCTCCTGTTTGGCTCTGGCTGGCTGTGGGGACTGGCAGCCACCGTCCTGTTCTACGCTGCCATCCCATACATCCCGGATTCGCAAGGGACGGTGAAACGATACTTCACTGCCCACTGGATTGAATACACCACGACGGGGCTGTTTCTGGTGGGTATGGCCTCCTTGCTGGTGCGGGCCGCCAGCCTGCCCGCCGAGAAGCGGGCGCTGTCGAATAACACCCTGGGCAGAATGCGCCCGGCTGAGGGAGAGTCTGCCACGACCTGTGCTGGCAGGATTCTCGACCATTTCGATCTCGTGGCACCGCACGATTGGCCGACGGTTCTGGGACGCCGCATCGTCGACGTCTGCCATTACGTGCAGGGACGTCGCAGCACCGAAGGGCTGGAAAGTCAGCTCAGCTATCTGGCCGATTCAGCGGCCGTCCGGCTCAACGGCAGCTATGCCTTTATTCGTACGATCACCTGGGCGATTCCGATTCTCGGCTTTCTGGGAACCGTGATCGGCATCACGATGTCGATCGCGAACATTACGCCGGACCAGCTGGAATCGTCTCTGGGTGAAGTGACTGGCGGCCTGGCAGTGGCGTTTGATACCACTGCCCTGTCACTGGCGCTCTCGATGGTGCTGGTGTTCTCGACCTTCCTGATCGAGCGTCAGGAACAGCAGATCCTGGACGCCGTCGAGGACTGCACCATGCAGTCGCTGGTGGCGATCTTCCCGTCGCCTTCAGCGGGCGATCGTCCCAGCCCGTTGCTCGAAGCCGAAGAAGCTGCCGCCCGACAGGTCCTGGCAAAAACCGAGACGCTGGTTGCCTGGCAAATGGATGCCTGGAAAGTCTCTCTCGAAGGCGTCCGCGAACGCTGGCTGACCACGCTGGAAAAGCAGCAGGCAGCGCTCGACCAGGCGCTGGAATCCGGATTCCGGGAAGCGCTGAGCGATCATGCCCAACAGCTGGCGTCGGCGCGCAGTGATTTTGTCACCGCATTCGGCCAGGCAGCGGAATCGATTCAGCAGCATCTCACCGTTACTCAGGATCTCCTGCACACGCAGCACACCGATAATCTGCAGCATCTGGAAGACGCCTGGCAGCGGATTCGCGGTGAGTTCTCGACCTCGGCAGATCGGCAGGCAGCTGCCTGGGAAGCCTTCAGCGAGCAGTTGAAACACAGCGTTCACGGCTGGCAGGAGCAACTGAAGGACGCCAGCGTGGTCATGACCGGACAACTGGCCGAGTTGCGACAGCAGGGCGGGATCCTGCTGCGGATCTCGGAGCAGGAAGAACAACTGGTGCGTCTGGAAGATCGGCTGGCCCAGAATCTGGAAACGGTCCGGGTGGTGGACACCCTGGACGAAACCCTGTTGAGCCTGAACGCCGCGGTGAACCTGCTGTCCGCCAAGACCCGTAACAAGGCCGCATAGCCGGGATGAGATTGCCCTGCCGGTCCGGGAAAGACATCCACCGACACATGCAATCCCGGCCCGCAGAGCCAGTTGCCCGCGGGGGCATCGCTGACTCAACGACTGAAATCTGTGACAGGATTGTTGCTGCCTTTCGACGACTGGTCCGATTCCGATGTCACGTCGCACGCCCACACGCATGACCGTCGAACTGTTTCCGTTTCTGGCGGTACTGGTTTGCGTGATGGGGGCATTGATTTTCCTGCTGCTGGTCATGACGCGGCAACTGCGGGCCAGCGCTGTCGCCAGAGCCCAGACCATTGTTCAGACGCTGCAGGACGAACGCCCGGCACCGATCCTGCCCGAGTTTGCTGACGAACACGAAGTCGGGCCGGAAGCCGACGACGAGCGACAACCGTCCCCACAGCCCGAGCCGGAACCGGTACCAGCGACGGAGCCAGTCAAACCTGCGCCACCCGTGATTGACTATGCCGCGATTGAGGCCGAACGGGCAGCGCTCCGTCAGAAATGGCAAACGACTGTCGACGGCCTCCAGCAGGATGTCGACACGCGACAGACGGCCTTGCAGCGACAGCAGTTGCTGGTCAGAACAATCGAACGACAGATTGCAGCAGCGCAGCAGGATTTGCTGCAGCGCGAGGCGGAACTGGCAGAACTGATGGGCCGCTCCAGCGTGGCAGAGGATCGAGCCCAGGCGACCGGCCAGGAACGAACTCGGCTGGAGCAGCAGATTCTTGCACTTCGCCAGCACCTGAAACAACTGGCAGACCAGCAGCGTGATGCCAGCAGCCGCTATTCCGTCGTGCCGTTTGATGGAAAATCGGGCACGACCCGCAAGCCGCTGCTGATTGAATGCCGGTCCACAGGCATCCGGTTTCTGCCCGAAGACGTGACGCTGTCACCGCAGGATTTTGACGGCTTCACGCCGGGATTCAACCCGTTATCCGCCGGCCTCTCTGCACTGATGGAATTCTGGAGTCGCGCGGAAAACCAGACGGAGGGAGAGCCGTATCCGATGCTGATCGTGCGGCCGGACGGCACGCTGGCCTACTACATGGCGATGAAGCTGCTGTCCGGTTCTCGCAGCACCTTTGGCTACGAACTGGTTACGGACGAAGTCGCCCTGCAGTTGCCGCCCGTGAATCCGGAGGCGAAGGCCGTTCTGGAAGCCGCCGTGCAGCGCGTAATGCAGGAGCGCGCTGCAATCATGGGACCGCCAGGCAATGGTCTCACGGGCAATGGCCCGACGGGAACTGGCGGGGGAGGTCGCGGCAACGGAGTTCGAGGTGGTACGAACGGGGGAAGTCTGACTCCCGGCGGTGGACGCGGCTTCCCCCCGGGTTCGACAGGCATCTTCCCGGCAGATACTCCCCGATCCCGGACGCTATCGGGTGGAGCTTCGCCGGGTTCCGCGCCGGGAACTTCGGCCGGTTTGAACGCTGGTTCTGCAGTGCAGAACGCCGACATGCAAGAAGTCAGTCGCAGCCAGGCGTTCGAGATGTCCGATCTGGAACGCGAAAACGGTGTGGGCGAGCGCAGCTGGGAAAGTCTGGATCGCTTCGGTGGCCAGGAGTTCCGGCGAAATCGCGGCGGGCCCGGGAACAACAGCGCGACTGCGAGTCGGGGGCCAGGCAACGGGGAGGGTTCGCCGGTTCCTGGCAGTACCCGGGCAGCGACAACCGCCCGTCCGCCGGAACGTCTGCCGGCCGGAAATTCGACACAACAGCCGGATTCCGGAACGGCTGCTGGTCCACGTCAGCATTCATCGGGCAGTAACAGCACGAGTGCGAATTCGCCGGATGCGAGTTCTGCGAGCCGCTCTGACAGCGATCAGACTTCCAGTTCATCGTCCTCGTCATCGTCGTCCCAGGAGCTCTCCGCGGCGGAACAGCAACAGTATCCGAATTTCAATGCCGATCTGGGACGCAAACAGGGACGCCAGAAAGAACTCCCCTACGATCAGTTGAGGCACCGCCGCTGGGGACCGCACGAGCCGGGGGCCTCGATCGGTGTGGAAAAGACCGTCGAGATCCGGGTGGACGCCGAGCAGATGATCATCGACAACGACTTTGTGATCCGCGTTCCGGCGGGTGCCTCGCGCAACGATGTCTTTCATCAGCTGATCAATTCACTCGATCAGGTCGCCAATACCTGGGGACAGCCGGGCAAAGGCTTCTTCTGGGTGCCTCGACTGAAATTTGTTATCAGCCCTGGCGGTAACAGCGTGTACGAACGGGTCGCCCCGCTCGTCACCAAAAGCGGATTGTCAAACAGCACCGAGTTTACACTGGATCAGGCCCGACAAACGGTGCGGGAGACTCAGCCATGAGCCGTCGTCCCCGTTCGGAAAACCAGTTCGGTTCAGACTCGTTCCTGGACATCGTCTGCAACGTCGTCGGGATTCTGATCATCCTGATGGTCGTGGCCGGCGTACGGGCCAGCCGGATGCCGGTGACCTTGCCCGCCGCTGCCATTGAAGAAATGCCGCCGGTTCCCGTTGCCGGACCGGACATGCCGCTTCCGACCGACACTCTGCCCGAGCCTGTCGCAGCAGCCGAACCAGAAGAGATCGAACCGGCACCGGTTCCGGTCGCCGAAAGCGTCGTGCCGCCGGCGGCAGCGATGCCAGATCCCCTGCCCCCACCGCCACCCGTGACGCCGCCGGAAGAACTGGTGACAGCTGCCCGGACCCTGCAACGGGATCTGCAGCAAATCACCCAGGCAACCGGGCGGACGCAACAGCAGCTGGAACAAGCCCAGCGTCTGCAGGAGTCTCTGCAGGCACGCTTGCAGACTCTCCAGAAACAGCAGGATCAACAGCAGTCCCGGATCGGTGAGATCCAGCACTCGCGCGCTGCCACCGCTGCGGAACTGGAACAGTTGAAGCAACTCGCCGCACAGTTGCAAAAAATGATCGCAGAGCAGGCGGGACAGCAGCCCAACTCAAAAACACTGCAACACCGGATCACGCCGATCGGTCAAGTCGTCACCGGCCAGGAATTGCATTTCCGGCTCGTCAACGATCGCGTCACGGTGGTGCCCCTGGACACGCTGATCGAACGCTTGAAGAACCAGATCGAGCGTCACAAAAACTGGCTCGCCAAGTCGAATCAGCAACTGGGACAGGTGGGACCAATCGACGGATTCACCATGCACTACGTCGTCGAGCGCGATTCCGGCTCACTGGTGGACGAACTCAGGATGGGACCGGGGGTCTTCCGGATCAGCGTTAGCGAATGGCAACTGGAAATCGATCGCAGCGTGGTTGGCGAAACGGCCGAAGAGGCTCTCCGGCCGGGCTCAAGGTTCGCCGCTGCCGTCACTGCCGCGGCTCCCGGATCTGCCATGACTTTCTGGGTCTATCCCGACAGTTTCTCGATCTACTGCCGTCTGAAAGAACAGTGCCAGCAACAGAACTTCCTGATCGCAGGACGTCCGCTGCCGAACGGGATTCCCATTGCCGGCAGCCCGACCGGCTCGCGCTCTACGGGGCAGTGATTCGGGAACAGTGACCTGACGCCCCGGGATTGTCATCCCGGGGCATCCTTGTGGCGTCATGAGAGCTACAGCGGCAGGATATCCCGCGCATCGCCGTCTTCCTGCATACGCAGATGGTTCAGCAGGCCGTGATTGGTGAGGTCAAACCGTAACGGCGTGATCGAGATATAGCCCTGCTGGATCGCTTCCAGATCCGTTCCCGGATCGGAATGCTGACTGCGAATCGGTTCCCAACCGGTCCAGTAATACGGACGCCCGCGAGGATCGATCCGTTCCTGCAGCGTTTCGCTGTGACGTCGTACGCCCATCTCCGTCAACTGAACTCCGCGCGGCCAGTCGGCCTGACAGGCGGGAAAGTTGACGTTCCACAGCAGCCCCAGCCCGGACGACGGCAAACAGTGTTCACGGATAATGTCGACCGCCCGGGCTGCCGTCGCCGCGTAATCCGGCGGGGCATCGATCCACTGGGAAACGGCAATTGAGGGAATCCCGAAGAACGCCCCTTCGATCGCTGCAGCCACGGTCCCGGAATAGAGGACGTTCACCCCGATGTTGCAACCGGCGTTGATGCCGCTCACCACCACGTCGGGCCGCCGGGGGCACAGTTGCAGAATTCCCAGCCGCACACAGTCGGCGGGACTGCCTTCCACCCGCCAGCCGAAAAATTTGCCGTCACGGTGTTCACGATGGGCGAGTAAGGGGTGCAGGTAGGTAATCGAGTGACCGACGCCGCTCTGCTCGATCGCCGGGGCGGAGACGGTCACGTCGCCCCAGTCTTCCAGGGCAGCCGCCATCGCCGCCAGCCCGGGCGCATGAATGCCGTCGTCATTGACCAGTAAAATGCACGGGCGAGCTGTCGACATGGGCAAATCCGAATCCCTGGATGGGGCTGTAAGCGGCGAAAGGAAATTATTGGACGTTGGAAACGCCGGTTTTGGTACGAACTCTGACATTCCGCAGGCGGACATCATGAGGACTGACAGCGACCCCTCGCAGAGATCCCTGATGGTCCTGGCAATCGAGAACTGCCGCCGGTCTGTGATGATGCGTTTGGCGCTGCCATATTGCACCCTAACCGGTATGGAAGCCAATCTCCACTGAGGCTGTTGCTCGTTCTCTCACCGTCCGGGAGAGCCCAGCCCGGTGAAATTCGCATGAAAATTCTTCCCAATCGTTAAAGTCGCCCGGTTATGAGGCCGATGTCGAACCATGAGAGTGTCTGCTGAACGGTGAGGGTTGTCGTTTTCACGGCGCCGTTCGCCCGCAAGAATGCCTCGCGGTGAAGACTGCTTTTCGTGATTCGCTCTTATGCGCTGGCCGTCATTGACAGTCCTGGCTGCCCTGATTGTTGCGGCGAGTGGTTGCCGGGCGCTGGGACCACTGTCGCCGCTGCGACCCGTTGAGCAATTGCTGATCTATCCGAATTCGATTGCTCCGGCCCCGAGCCCCGGAGGCAAACCCGGGGGGCAGCAGGTCTGGATCGAGACGCCGGATCATGCGCGGATAGATGCACGCTACATCCAGCATCCCTGGCCGCAAGCGGTCGCCCTCTACTGCCACGGGAATATCGGCACGGTCGACAAATGGGCTTTTCTGGCGGAACGGCTGTCGAATCAGCATCGTCTGTCGATTCTGGTCTTCGATTATCGCGGCTATGGCCGTAGTACGGGCATCACCTGTGAGGCCGGCATTCTCCGCGATGCGGCAGCCGCGCGTGACTGGCTGGCCCGGGAAAACGGAATTCGCCCCTGCGATGTTGTGCTGATCGGTCGTTCGCTGGGCGGTGCGGTGGCGGTGGATCTGGCAGCCCGCGACGGAGCCCGCGGCCTGATCCTCGAAAGCACCTTTTCCTCACTGCCGGATGTCGCCCGGCAACACGCAGCGTGGCTGTTTCCCGACTGGAATATGACTCAACGACTCAATTCACGGGAGAAAATGAAGCAGTACACCGGACCGCTGTTGCAAAGTCATGGCGATTCCGACCGGCTGATTCCACTGCTGCTGGGTGAGGAGTTGTTTGCAGCAGCTCCCGGCCCCAAACAGTTCGTTGTCGTACCGGGAGGCACTCACAACGACGATCATATTCGCGTCTGTGCCGAGGAACGGGAACTCTTCCTGCGCAGCCTGCCGCCGCCCTGGACGTTTTCAGAAAACGGCGGTCGCGTCGCGGAAACCGCTGAAATGCAGGGACAGCCGTCTGGCTCCGGGACCGCCGCCAGCGTCGGCCAGGTCTCTCTGGGCGCAGCTCTCCCTCGCTGATTGCCACGGGGAAAATACTGTCCTGCCCTGGTATTCCGCGGGCGTCTCACGATTCCGTATCATTCACGGAACGAGGCAGCACGACTGCGGGTTCCTGCCAAACGAGCTTCGTTCGGGAACCGGCACCCAAAGCACCTTGCGAATCACCTGGCAGGAACGCTCGCAAGGGAAAGTACGAGACGCCCTCGCGGGCATTTCTTGAGATTGTGCGTCGTGCGGGAAAGCGGGATGCAGATCTGGCACGCCCCTCGCGAACTCAGGACGTGCTCGCCTGCGCTGTCGGGTGCGGCAATCGATCAGGCAACAGCACGCAGCGGCAATTCGGATGGCGTTGCTTCCGGCTGTTTGCGGGCCACGACCTGGATCTCGGTGCAGAGACCCGGCAGCCAGCTGCCCAGACGGCGATTGGCCTGCCACCACCAGCGGTGATTTTCCAGCGGGCGGAAGAGACCGCCGGAAATCATCCGGAAGCCTCGGGCATCCAGCAATTCGACGGTGCAGGAGTCCTGAATGGCGGTTTCAAACGACGAGCGTGAGAAGGCTTGCAGGTGACCGCGAGCCTTCTTGCGACCGACCTGCTGATCTAACCACGGCACGAAATGCTTGCGCAGCAACTGGATTCCCGGCGGGAAGATCGGCACGCCGAGAATCAGTAGTCCGCCAGGCTTCACGACCCGGTTCAGCGTGGCCAGCGCGCCGTCGACTTCCGGTAGATGTTCCAGAACCTGTTCGCAGACCACGACGTCGTAGGTGTTCGAGGGAACGAACGGCAAACCGTGCAGCAGGTTGCCTTCATTCAATGATTTCCAGGCGTCCCGGTTGTAGACCTCGGCGTGCAGCTTCAGGTCCACGCCGTGATAGTCCACCAGGCCGGTCGGATCCTGGGTCTCAATGTAACGCATCGAAATGCCGTTCCAGACGCCGACATCCAGAAACTGCAATCGCTCTCCGCGCGTACGGAATTCGGGGATCAGCCGGGCGAATTCATCGGCGATCGCCTTGTAGCGGGCCTGACGCAGGCTGTAGCGTTCCTTGCGAGTCGGATCGACACCGAATGCCAGGGCAGGTTGTCCAGAACGAGAGGTTTGCGACATGAATTCGACTTCCGAACCGGCGCCTTGAGAAATTGACAGCCTTGTCAACGGGCGACGAATTCTCCAGGACGAACCGATTCGCGGCAATAGCAGTTTTTGCGCCGGCAGGTGGCATGGTCAGGAGCGAAGCGTATGGCGCTGTCGATGCTTCCTGGCGTTTCGATCACTCACGTCTTTCGGAGCGATTGTCGGGGCCCTTCCGCTGCGCTGCAGACCCCGGCACACGGCGCTGTTGACTCCGGTACATGGCGTTATTCCGGCAGGCGAGCTATTGCTTCATCTCGGCTTTCTTCGCTTCCCATTTGGCGATCCACTTTTCCGGATCGTCATTGAAGGCTGCCTGGCAGCCGGTGCAGCAGACCCAGAAACTGCGGCCCTTGTAGCTGACGGAAATGGTGCCCAGCCCCTGAGAGATGATGCAGGTCTTGTCGCCGTAGTCGCTGTCAGACAGGGCAAACGATGTGCCCTCCCGCTGGGAATGGATGGTATCCACCCGCTGAAAGGGGCCGGAGCCCCGACGTCGATCCAGTTCCACCAGGTAGCGGTTGTTTTCCAGCTGATGTAGCGCCACTTGCCACTGTTCGCTGGCTGCGGGCGATTCCTTTTCCCGGAGTTCCAGCTTGAACGTCCGCTGCAGCTTCTTGTCATCGCCGGCGACGTCTTCCACCGGTTGTACGAAAGTGCCGTACAACTCACGCTGTTCGCCTTCGGGCGTGGTCAGCGAGAACTGAAACTCGCTGTCTGCGGGATCGTAGGTCAGGCGTCCTTCGCGGATATAGCTGCTCTTCTCGGAAGACATTACCAGCGCTGGCTGTTCGGGCTTTGACTGAAAGTCCCAGACCCACTGCACCTCATGCAGTTGAGCGGCCTTGCGTGCGTTTCCGCTCCATTTCCCCAGCAGCACCTGCAGCGGCTGCAGTTCTTCCAGCACCGACTCCGAGCGGGAATCGGCAGCGATGGCCCCACTGGCTGTCGACATCTCCGGGCTGCCGCCCAGTTGTACCGGTGCATAGCTGCGGCGCGGCTCTGCGGGGGTATCAGCAGTGGCAGCAGCATCTGCCGCCGGTGTCGATGTGCCCGCTGCCACCTGATCCACAGCAGGTGCAGCCGGCTGCTGCTGACAACCCGTGATCATGGCACAGGCCGACAGCACGATTGTTGCCCGCATGAGTTGTGTTGCCCGCATGAGTTGCAACCAGCCAGAGCAACGCTCAAGACAGCACATGACAGCCTCGCCTGGATTCAATCCGCCAGCACAGGAAATCCGGAACCGCAACGCCATCTGACAGATCGCCGCGGCATCCGTTCAGTAATTCTCACAGCCGGCGATTCTAGCAGTCCACAAGGACAGGACGGGAGTCTTCCGGTGAATTTTCAGCCGGCAAAGTCGTAATCGTCCGGTTGTCCCTGTTCCCTCAATGACGCGCGCGGAAGCCACTGGCTTCCGCTCGCGCATTTCATCGGTTGTCGCCGGCGATCACAATCAGGCGGCAGCCCGCTGCGACATCGGCAGGATGGTCGGCTGAACGCCCTTCGCTGCAGCCAGGAACTCCTGGAAAATCTGCATGTCCAGTGCGGACGCAGTGTCGTCTTCCGGATGCCACTGCACGCCGAGACAGAACCAGTCTTCGTCGACGGTTTCAAAGCATTCAATCACACCGTCCGGCGACATGGCCGAGACGCGGAACGGCGTGGCCAGCTGGTTGATCGCCATGCGGTGCCGGCTGTTGACCCGGATTTCCCCGGGACCGTAGATGTCCCAGCAGCGGGTGCCTTCGATGATTTCGATGAGGTGGCGGTTGTGTTCCTCGACGGCATCGTAGTGGTGCAGCGCCTT